>Ga0315912_10000955_pt1 | contig 40216 bp, 33 predicted proteins | sample VfabasoilMG_FD_204469 | JGI IMG/M metagenome (GOLD analysis project Ga0315912, IMG submission 204469) | Garden soil microbial communities collected in Santa Monica, California, United States - V. faba soil | ecosystem: Environmental > Terrestrial > Soil > Garden | place: USA: California... | reverse complement strand
GCCATCTGCTCGCCCGCGACCGGGGTGGGGCGGGCGAACGCTATATACTCGGCGGCGCCGACATGAGCCTGAAGGAAATACTTGAATTGGTGGCAGCCCATTGCGGTCGCAAGCCGCCAATCGTGCGACTGCCGCGCGCTGTCGTCTATCCCGTCGCCCTGTTCAGCGAAGCGCTCGCGCGGATCACGCGCGCCGAGCCACGCGTGACCCTGGACGGGCTGCGCATGTCGCGCAAGCACATGTATTTCTCGAGCCGCAAGGCCGAAAGCGAGCTCGGCTACCGCTCGCGGCCGGCCGACCGTGCGATCGCCGACGCCGTCGACTGGTTCCGCGCCCATGGGCGGATCGGCTGAGCGCATGCAGGCGACGGTTCGCGCGCGCTCGAATATCGCGCTGGTCAAATACTGGGGCAAGGCGGATGCGGCGCTCAACATTCCCGCCGTCGGCTCGATCTCGATCACGCTCGACAAGCTCTGGACCGACACCTCGGTGCGCTTCGATGCCGCGCTCGCCGGCGATCGCCTCGTCCTCGGCGGCGAGGAGCGCGGCGATCAGCTCGAGCGCGTCTCGCGCTGCCTCGACCTCGTACGCGAGCGGGCAGGCGTCGACCTCAAGGCCGAGGTCATCAGCAGCAACAACTTCCCGACGGGAGCGGGGCTCGCCTCGTCGGCTTCCGGCTTCGCGGCCCTCGTGGGCGCGGCCGCCGCGGCGCTCGGCCGGGACTGGCCGTCGCGCGAGCTCAGCATCCTGGCCCGGCGCGGCTCCGGTTCCGCGGCGCGCTCGATATTCGGCGGCTTCGTCGACATGCACCGGGGCAGCGCAGCCGACGGCAGCGACAGCTACGCCGAGCCGCTCGCCGATGCGGCATCCTGGCCGCTGACCGTGATCGTCGCCATCACTGCACGCGGCGAGAAGGCGGTCGGCTCAGGCGAGGGCATGACGCGCTCGGCAGGTTTCTCTCCTTATTACAGGGCCTGGATCGACTCGCATCCGGCGGACATGGCAGCCGCACGGCAGGCGATCCGCGCCCGGGATTTCGCCGCCCTGGCCGCGGTCGCCGAGGCGAGCTGTCTCAAGATGCATGCAGCCGCGATGAGCGCGACGCCGCCGCTGATCTACTGGAACGGTGCGACGCTCGACTGCCTGCAACGCATCGGCGAGCTCAAGGCCAAGGGACTCGCCGTATTCTTCACGATCGATGCCGGGCCGCAGGTCAAGGCAGTCTGTCTGCCCGAGGCCGCCGGCGAAGTCGGACGGGAGCTCAGGAAGCTGCCGGGCGTGAAGGACGTCATCGTCACGGGTCTCGGGCCTGGTCTCGAAAGGCTTTGAGATGCGGATCAAGGCATCGGCGCCCGGCAAGCTCGTGCTGCTCGGCGAGTACGCCGTGCTCGACGGGGCTCCTGCGCTCGTGCAGGCCTGTGCCCCCCGCTGCCATGCGGAAATCCGCGAGGCGTCGACGGCGCGTTGCCGCCTGGTCAGCACGATGCAGACGACCGTGGAGCACGTGTTCGACGCGGGCCAGCCAACGGGGTCGGCGCTCGCCGATGCCGTGCTCGCCGACCTTGATCCCCGACTGCCCTGGCCGTCCTGGGAGGCGCACATCGATTCGTCGGGCTTCTTTCGCGGCGCAGCTAAGCTGGGCTTGGGCTCGAGCGCGGCCGCAACGGTCGCCTTCGCCGGTGCCTGCAGCGCAGCCGCAGGAGAGGCGGGTCCACCGGAGCTTCAGTCCCTGATTCGCTGCCATCGGCGATTCCAGGGCGGCAGCGGCAGCGGTATCGACGTCGCGGCCGCACTCGCGGGCGGAACGGTACGTTTCGCGCTTGGGGCCGACGGCAAGGCCCGCAGCGATTCAGTCCGCCTGCCAGAAGGTGTAGGATTCGCCTGTGTTTTCGCCGGAGGTTCGGCGTCGACGCCTGGTCTGGTGGGAAAGTACCGGCAGTGGACGGCCTCCGGATCGGTCCGTACGGCAGCGTTGCGGCAGCGAATGCTCGATGTCGCGAACGGGGGATGCGTCGCCGCGCACGAACGGAACGGTGCGGCCCTGGTGGCCGCCATCGACGACTACGGGCGTTGCCTCGCTCAATTGGGGCGCGAGATCGGTGCGGATCTCGTGACTGAGCCGCACGTTCGTATCGGTCGCCTGGCAGGGGAATTCGGTCTGGTATACAAGGTCAGCGGGGCTGGCGGCGGAGATGTGGGCATTGCCTGCGGGCTCGACGTCGCGGCATTGCGAGCGTTTTGCGCGCGGGCAGCCGCGGACGGCTGGCAGGTGATCCCGCTGTCGGGCAGCGAGCAGGGCTTGCGCATTGAGGAGCATGCCGAGTGAGCAATGATCGGTTGAGAATTCCGGAGTTCTACAAGCTCAGCATCGACGAGCGTCAGCGCGCCGTGCACGAGCGCGGCCTCCTGAGCCCCAGCGAATTCCGCGCGCTCGCCACGGGCAAGCACACGCTCGATCTCTTTGCCGCCGATCGCATGATCGAGAACGTCGTCGGCGTCATGGGACTGCCGCTCGGGCTCGGCATGAATCTCGTGGTCAACAAGCAGAGTTACGTCGTTCCCATGGTCGTCGAGGAGCCGTCGGTCGTCGCGGCCCTCGGCTCGGCCAACAAGCTCATTCGCCAGCATGGCGGATTCAAGGCGCGCGCCAGCGACCCGATCCTGATCGGTCAGATCCAGATCGTGAATCTTCCCGACATGGACAAGGCGAAGCAGGCCATTCTTGACCACAAGCGCGAGATCATCAGTCTCGCCAACAGCTTTCATCCGAACATGGTTGCTCGCGGCGGCGGTGCGCGGGATCTCGAGCTCCACGTGCATCCGCTGCCCTCGCGCGGCCGCCAGATGCTCGTCGTCCACCTGCTCGTCGATACGCGCGACGCAATGGGCGCAAACCTCGTCAACGGCATGTGCGAGGGCGTCGCGCCGCTGATCGAATCGCTGTCGGGCGGGTCCGTTTTCCTGCGCATCCTCTCGAATCTCGCGGACCGCTCGATTGTCCGTGCGAGCTGCAGGATTCCCGTCGAGGCGCTCGCGGGCCGCGGCTACAGCGGCGAGGAGGCGCGCGATGGCATCGTCGTGGCGGCGGATTTCGCCATGGTCGATCCCTACCGTGCCGCGACGCACAATAAGGGAATCATGAACGGCATCGACCCGATCGCGATCGCCACGGGCAACGACTGGCGCGCGATCGAGGCCGGCGCGCACGCCTATGCCGCGCGCGGCGGCCGCTATACCTCGCTGACGCGCTGGACCGTCGACGAGCGCGGGAACCTTTGCGGCGACATCGAGATTCCGATCAAGGTCGGCATCGTCGGCGCGCCGCTCGAGTCGAATCCCACCGTCGCCCTGAATCTGCGCATGCTCGGCGTACGTTCGGCGACCGAGCTAGCCGAGGTCATGGCCGCCTGCGGGCTCGCGCAGAATTTCGCCGCGATCCGCGCGCTCGCGACCGAGGGCATCCAGCGCGGCCACATGACGTTGCATGCGCGCAGCGTCGTCACCGCGGCCGGAGCCGACGAGGACATGTTCGACGAGGTCCTCGACCGCCTCGTGCAGAGCGGCACGATCAAGATCTGGAAGGCGCAGGAAATCATCGGCGAGATCCGGGCGGAGCGGGAGCAGAAGCGGTCGCCGGCGGTCAAGCCGTCGCGCGACGATGCCCTCGGCATCGGCTACGGCAAGGTCGTCATTCTGGGCGAGCACTCGGTCGTCTATGGCCGGCACGCGATCGCCGTGCCCGTGCCGCTCGTCATCAAGGCGCTCATCGAGGATTGCGACGAGGGGATCCACCTGATCATTCCGCGTTGGGGCGTCGAATACGCGCTCGCGGCGAATCCCCAGGAGCGCCGATCCTTCGAGAAGCCGGCGGGCGTCATCCTCGACGCGCTCGGCCTCGGCAGGCGCTCGATGCGCATCGAGGTGTTCCCCGAGGTGCCGCGCGGCATGGGACTCGGCGGCTCGGCGGCCATGGCGGTCGCGATCGTGCGCGCCCTCGACAAGCATTTCCGCCTCGGCCTCACGGACGACGAGGTCAACCGGCTTGCCTTCGAGTCGGAGAAAGTGGCCCATGGCAATCCGAGCGGTCTCGACAATACGCTTGCCTGCTACGCGCGTCCGCTCGTCTATCGCACCGGCGATCCGCCGCTCGTCGAGCCGCTCAATATCCGCGAACCGATTCCGGCGGTGATCGGCATGACCGGCTACGAAGGCCTGACGGCCAAGACCGTGGGCCGCGTTCGCGAAGCCTGGAAGCAGGATCAGCAGCTCTACGAACGGATATTCGACCAGATCGACGCGCTCGTGCTGCGCGGCGTGCAGGCGATCCAGGACGGCAACGTCAAGCTGCTCGGCGAGCTCATGAACATCAATCACGGCATGCTCAACGCCCTGCAGGTGTCGACGCCCGAGCTCGAGCAGCTCGTCGACATCGCGCGCCAGAACGACGCGCTCGGCGCGAAGCTGACGGGCGGCGGCGGTGGCGGCTCGATCGTTGCAGTCTGCGAGAGCGGTCAGCGACAGCAGATTATCGACGCCATTCGCGCCGCAGGCTTCCAGGCCATGGCCGTCGATCTTGGAGCCGCAGTCCATGGCGCGTGACGAGATCGTCTCGAACACGAGCGAAAAGCTGATTCTTGTCGACGAGCAGGATCGCGAGATCGGCTCCGATTCCAAGAGCGCCTGTCATCAGGGCAGCGGCATCCTGCACCGCGCGTTCTCGATATTCGTCTTCAATTCGCGAGACGAGTTGTTGTTGCAGCAGCGGAGCCACTCGAAGCCCTTATGGCCGCTCTTCTGGTCGAATACCTGCTGCTCGCATCCGCGGCTCGGCGAGAGCATGGAGCTGGCGGTGAAGCGCCGGCTCGAGCAGGAGCTCGGTTTCGCCTGCCCGCTGACCTATCTCTACAAGTTCCGGTACCAGGCGCAGTTCGGCGAGCTGGGCGCCGAGCATGAGTATTGCTGGGTCTATGCCGGCCGTTACGACGGGCCCGTAGACGCAAATTCGAGCGAAATCGCCGATTGGCGGTTCATTGACATAAAATCGCTGAACCGCGAGCTTGAGACGGAGTCGGACAGGTTCACGCCCTGGTTCAAGCTTGAATGGGAACGTATCCAGGCTGAGTTCCTGGATGCTATCCTCGCGCGCCGCAGGGCTTAAGGGACAGGTACAGAAGGCATGGGAATTCCTCTGGTTCAGCAGTATCGGATCGGGCGCTACATCCTCGAGCAGAAGCTGAAGCGCCGGAAGCGTTATCCGCTCGTGCTCATGCTCGAGCCGCTGTTCCAGTGCAATCTCGCCTGCGCCGGCTGCGGCAAGATCGATTACTCGAACGACATCCTCCGCAAGCGCATGAGCGTCGAGGACGCGCTCAAGGCCGTCGACGAGTGCGGCGCTCCCGTCGTCTCGATTCCCGGCGGCGAGCCGCTGATCCACAAGGAGATGCCGCAGATCGTCGAGGGCATCGTCCAGCGCAAGAAGTTCGTTTATCTCTGCACGAATGCGCTGCTGCTCGAGCAGAAGATCGATCAGTACCAGCCGTCGCCGTATCTCACGTTCTCGATTCATCTCGACGGCAACAAGGAGCGGCACGACGAGTCGGTTTGCCGCGAAGGCACCTTCGACAAGGCTGTCTCGGCGATCAAGCTGGCCCGCTCCAAGGGATTCCGCGTCACGGCCAACTGCACGCTCTACGCCGGCGAAGATCCCCAGGACGTTGCCAACTTTTTCGACTTCGCGATGACCCTCGGTCTCGAGGGTGTCATGATTTCGCCGGGATTCACCTACGACCACGCTCCGCGCCAGGACGTCTTCATGGGCCGGCGCAACTCAAAGCAGCTGTTCCGCGACATCTTCAAGGTTGGCAAGACACGCGGCAGCAAGTGGCGGTTCAACCAGTCGAGCCTGTTCGTCGATTTCCTCGCGGGCAATCGGACCTTCCAGTGCACGCCGTGGGCCAACCCGACCTACAACATTTTCGGCTGGCAGAAGCCCTGCTATCTGCTCGTCGACGAAGGCTATGCCTCGAGCTTCAACGAGCTCATGGAGTCGACGGACTGGGAAAAATACGGCACCGGCGTCAATCCCAAGTGCGACAACTGCATGGCGCACTGCGGCTACGAGGGCACGGCCGTCGAGGAGACGATCTCGAATCCGCTGGCAGCGCTCGGCGTCTTCCTGTTCGGGCCCAAGCTCGATGGCGAAATGGCGCCCGAGTTGCCCGTATTGCACGGGGGTCAGGTACCGGGCGTCGCCATCTCGATCGACCAGATCGGTCGTCGACCGAGCCGCCGCGACTAGGATCCGGCGGGCTTCATGCTCGTCGTCGGGTTCGCGGCAGCTGCGCTGGCTGCCTGGCTCGCCGTTCTGCTCCTGCCTACGCGCCCCTGGTCGACGCGCGAGCGGCTTGACCTGACGCGCACAGAGGCCGCCGCGGCCGACCTCCGCCAGGTCACCGTGCTGATCCCCGCGCGCAACGAAGCGGCGGCGATCCCGGCAACCCTCGCGGCGCTGGCGGCCCAGGGGACAAATCTCGATGTCATCCTGATCGACGACGAGTCGGACGACGGCACGGCTGCCGCGGCGGAGCAGGCTGCGAGCGCGGTCGGTCGCAGTCTCGATCTCACGGTAGTACGCGGCCAGGCGTTACCGGCGGGCTGGGGCGGCAAGCTCTGGGCGCTGGAGCAGGGGCTCGCCCGCGTCGATCGCGACTGGTGCCTTCTGCTCGACGCCGAGATCACGCTCGATCCCGGCGTCATCGGCGCCTTGCTCGACCGCGCTCTTCGAGACGACCGCGCCATGGTCTCGGTCATGGCGAGGCTCCACTGCCGCGGCTTCTGGGAAAAGCTGCTCGTGCCGCCGTTCGTGTATTTCTTCAAGCTCCTCTATCCCTTCGCCGCGGTCAATGCGACGAGCCGGCGGACCGCCGCCGCGGCCGGCGGCTGCATCCTGATCCGGACGGAAGTGTTGCGCGAGGCCGGCGCCTTTTCCGCCTGGCGCGATGCGCTGATCGACGACTGCACGCTCGCGGCCGCGGTCAAGCGACGCGGCTACCGGATCTGGCTCGGCTTGAGCGAGCACGTCGTCAGTGAGCGCGGCTATCCCGATCTCAGGAGCTTCAGGCGAATGGTCTCCCGGAGCGCATTCACACAGCTGCGCTATTCCTGGCTCCTGCTCGGCGCCGTGATCGCGCTGATGCTGCTCGTTTTCGTCGCGCCCTGGATCGGGGTCTTCGCCGGTCCCGGGCTGCCCGCGAGAGCCGTCGGCGGAGTCGCCATTCTCGCAATGGCTGCCGCATACTGGCCGATGGTCCGGTTCTATCGATTGTCGCCGCTCTGGGTGCTCTGCCTGTCTGCTGCCGCGCTGCTTTATCTCGCGATGACGATCGAATCGGCTCTCAATTACGCACGAGGGAACAGGGCCGAATGGAAAGGGCGAAAATACGCGACGCGCTCGCCATGAGACGCATCACCCTCTGGGCGCTGCCGATACTGTGCGCGATCGCAATCTCCGCGAGCGCCCAGGAGGCGGACCGCTGGAGCTTCCGCCAGTTCCAGATCGAGAACGACGTCTTCTGGGTCCCGTATTCGCAGCCAGGGGATCGCTTCTACACGAACGGGATGCGCGTCTCGTTCGGCAAAGGCGTCTACATGCCGGGTTCCGACGAGAGCCGCCTGCCGTCGTGGCTCAAGCCCGTACGCAATCACTGCGCGACTTGCCTGATCTTCCCCAATCTCTCGATCGGCCAGCAGCTCTACACGCCCGAGGACATCCAAAACCCGGATCCGCAACCGGGAGAACGACCCTGGGCCGCCTGGCTGTATGCGGGCTTCGGTGCTGCCGTCGATCCGACGCCGAAGACGCGTCACGACTTCGAGGTGCAGGTCGGCGTCACGGGAGACCCGGCGCTCGGCGAGTTCGTGCAATCGACCTGGCACGAGATCATCGGCTCGCCCGAGCCGCAGGGCTGGGACAACCAGTTCGGGCCGGATATCGGCGTCAACGGCTACTACAGCTTCCAGCACATTCTCTTCGAAGCCCCGAGCGACCATATCGTCGACTGGGACTTCGTGCCCCTGGCCCGCGTGGCCGTCGGGACCATGATGACCTACGGCGGCGTCGGCGCGACCTTCCGCGTCGGGCGCAACATCACGGACTTTCCCTATTCGCCGGTCCGCCCCAGCGAGCGCGGCGTTACGGTCAGGGAGGCGCCGAACCTCGAGATCTACGGCTTCATCGGCGCGGAGGGTCGCGCTGTGGCCTACAACTACTTTCTCGAGGGTGCGCTCTGGGAAGACGAACCCTATACCGTCGAGCCGAACAGCTATGTCTGGGATTTCAATTTCGGCGTCACGGCGCGGTTCAAGAACTACAACATCACCTACGCCATCGTGCATCGCTCGGAGGAATTCGAGCGCACCGTCGGCATCGATGACGGCGTGCACAGCTTCGGCTCACTCTCTTTCACCGTTGGAATACGCGGAGCGCAATGACCGCCCGATGCACGCACGGCTCCGCCAGGGCGTGGTCGAGTCGAGTCGTAGTCGCCGCTCTGCTTGCCTGCGCTTCGATGAGCGCAGAGGCGCAGAGCATACATTGGGCATATGCCGCTTTCTTCGGCACCGGGCACTATTCGCTCGACGGCGAGAGCGAGACGACGGTCCTGCGTGTTTCGGCCGGCCACGTCATCCGCGAGGCCTCGCTCGACGACGCCGGGATGCGCACACTGGGCATTCGTGTCCGGGTCCCTTTCGCCATCGGCGCAACCGAGTTCGAATCGCCCGACCTGTTCCCGAGTTTCAGGTTCTCCAGCATCAATTCGTTCAGCATCGTGCCCGGTGTCGAGATCGACGTGCCGATCGCCGCTCGCTGGAACTTGAAGCCGCTCGTATACGTCGGCATGGGCACCGAGACCGGCGGCGACGTCGATGCCGAAATCTATCGGCTGGGGCTTCGCAGCGAGCGCGTATTCGAGCCGACCGAGACCAGCGTGACGCTCTACAACAGCCTGCTGCGCATGGGCTATTCCGCCGACGACGGCAACACCAGCACCGTCAATCTGCTCGAAATCGGCCTCGATTTCGGCCGCTCGCTCAAGAACCGGAAGCTCGGTGACGCGCCCGTCCGGATCTTCTGGCACGCGATGTATACCCACTATTTCGACGAGCTCACCCTCGATTCCGGCAATTTCTCGCTGCGGCCGGCCGGCATCGACAGCGAGTGGGAACTTGGGGCAGGATTCGGCAGGCAGGGTGGGCGCCTGACGCTCTGGCGGGTGAAATTCGACCGGGTGGGGGTCGTCTACCGGTTCAATACGGATGGCCAGTTCAGCGGCGTCGGCATCGTCTTCAAGTCGCTGTTCGACCGCTGAAAGGCGCGCACTCTGTAACTTCGGCGTGCAACCGCCGTTCATTTGCGCGTGCCGGGAAGGGCATTTGGGGAGAAAAAGCAATGCGCACTCTGACTCGACTGGTGCTGGTCGCCGCCCTTGCGGCCGCCGGCTGCTCCGGACGCGATGACGGTGACGCCGCAAACGTCGACCGCTGGGACGGGGAAATGCCCATTGCGGGTCCCTGGGTCCGGGATCGGCTACCGCGGGGGACCCAGGTCTACCAGCGCATTCCACACCCGCTCGGACTGCTCGCCGCCCCGAAGGGCAACATGCTCGACGCGGCACTCGCGAGCGAGGCCAACGTCAAGAATCTCACTGCGATTCATGAAGCCCTCGTCGCCACGTTGACGGCCGATTCGGGCATCCTGTCCGATCCGCGCGCCAGCCTCCTGATCGATCATCTGCGCTCGCCCGTCGAGGTCGCCGCGACGATTCTGCCGCTGCCCACCGTGCTGGCCGGCATGACACTCGATCTGCGCTCGAATGCGGAAGTCGAGGCGCTATTCGCCGCGCTCGCCGAGTATCCACCGCTGCCCGGGCTTGCGGGCCCGCTCGATGACGCGGGATACGGCGAGCTCGTCGGGCTGCCGATCCCGGCGCTCGTCAGTTTCGACGCGGCCACGGGTCGCCTCGCGATCTTCTGCGGCACCGGCGCCAATCGGAGCACGCTCGAGGGACTGCTCGGCCCGTCGGGCGAAAACCTCGAGCATCCGATGGCCGAGCTCGAATCGCAGATCGACTCGAGCGGGCAGGGCCTGTTCAGCTGGGTCGACACCTCCGAGCTCATCGCGCTTGGCGGCATGTTCATGCCGCCCGAGGTGGGAACGGCCATGCGTGCCACCGGAGCGCAGCAGCTCCGGTCGGCCGCCTTCGGCATGGGTGTCGCCGAAGGCAAGGGGCGGCTCAAGTTCGTGGCCGACATCGGCACGCTGAGCACCGACCGACCGATACCGATCATTGCCAATGACATTTCCGCGACCTCCGTCGGCGAGCCGCGCAGCCTGGTTCTCGTGTCGATTCCCGATCCCGCGGAGTTTCGCCGACTCGAGGCGTTGGCACTTGGCTACCTGCCGCCCGAGGTGGGTTCGCAGTGGGGCAGCACCAAGGCCATGATTGCCGAGACGATCGGCGCATCGATCGAAGAGATTCTCGAGGCCGTCGGGCCCGAGCTCGTCGTATTCAACGATCGCGCCGGCCAGTTCGTGAGCCTCAAGGTTCGCGACAGCGATCTGCTCGAGGATGTTCTCGCGCGGCTGTCGGCCAAGTCGGGCACGCCCGTCGAGGAGCATCGCGTCGACGGTCAGACCATTCGATACGTGAGCTTGCCGGGCATTCCGGGATTTCAGGAAGTTCTTGCCGAACAGACGTCGCCCTGGCTGCGCATGCTGACGCGCCTGCGGAGCCGGCAATACTGGGTCGAGGAGGACGGCTATCTCTATCTTGCCGGGCTGCCGCAGCCACTGATGGATCGTGCGCAACTCGAGGCAGATACGAGCATCGGCGAGTGGCTCGAGGAGACTCAGGGGCTCGACCTGTCCACGTCGCTTCTGGCCGCAACCGGAACGGTCGCGGACCTGCCGCGCAAGACTTACCAGGCTTATCTGGGCTCGATGCAGACGCTCGCCGACCTCGTCGGCGCCGAGCACGACATCTGGTCGATGCCGACGGCCGCCGATCTCGGTCTGCCCGAGCGCGGCAGCGTCGGGTTCAGCATCAATCTCGGTGAGCCTTACATCTCGGCGGAACTCTCCTACGAGAGTCATCCCCTGGAGCCGATATTCGGTGGCGGCTTGGCGGCGGTCGCCGGTATCGGCGTCGCGGCAGCGATTGCGATCCCGGCTTACCAGGACTACACGATGCGGGTCCAGGTGACCGAAGGCCTCAATCTCTCCGCGGCGGCAAAGGCAGCGGTCGCAGAGGCGTATTTGAATCGCGGACGCCCGCCGGCGAATCGTTCCGCTGCTGCCATGACCCCGGACCCGTTCGATACCTATGGCCGTTACGTCCAGAGCGTCGACGTTGTCGACGGTGCCGTCATCGTCACCTACGGCAACGGCGCCGAAATGGGGTTGCAGGGCCGCACGCTCGTGCACCAGCCCTACCGCACCGCTGACAACAGCGTGGTCTGGCGCTGCGGCTTGGCACCGCCACCACCGGGCTTGACGCCACTCAGCGAGAACGCTCCCGCTGTCGTCACCACGATCCAGGACAACCACCTGCCGTCGGCATGTCGTCCGTAGCGAGCGCACTTCGGCTGTCGTTTCGGCCCTCGCCGACGTTGCGAGCCAGCCTGCTGGCGACGATCGCGATTTTCGCGCCAGTTGTGGGCGCAGCTCCGGTCGAGGAGGCCGTTGCCGTCATCGAGCGCCTGCAGTCAGCTCTCGTCGCTACGGCGGTACTCGAGCCCGATCCCGGCCACCAGGGGCGCTACGATCGTCTCGAGCCCGTGATCGCGGCAACGCACGATCTGGAGACGATGGGACGGCTGACTGTGCGACGCTACTGGCGCGACTGGAGCGAGGCCGAACGCGCGTCGTTCAGCGAGGCGTTCACGCGGTTGAGCATCGCTACCTATGCCAGCCGGTTTGCCACGGTCGGTCCTGAGACCTTCGGGATTGTCGGCGGAGCGGAGGACGGCGAGGATCGTGTCGAAGTTCAATCGCTCGTCAAGCGCAAGGATGGCGACGACGTGCCGATCGATTATCTGCTGCAGAGCAGGGGCGGGAGCTGGCGGATCATCAACGTCTTCGCCGACGGCGCGAGCGAGCTCTCCCTCATGGCGTCCGAGTTCTACGCCGTTCTGGAATCGGGCGGTCTGGACGCGCTGCTGCGCGAGATTGAAGCCAGGATCGCTGCGCTCGAGACGCCGGCTTGACGCCGGCCCGGCCTAGGACAGGTACCGGTAGTACTCGATGCCTTCGTCGCTCAGCGACGGATTGGTATTGGTCCCGATCGCCTCGATGACGAAGCCGTCGGCCGGGTCGTGCAGTCCCGGGGCCGTGCCCGAGTCGTGCAGCGTTTCGTATTGTTCGCGCGTCAGATTCTGCGGATCGCGCAGGGCTTCCTCGAAGCCGATCTTCACGGCTTCGCGTTCCCAGCCCTCGACGACGCGCATCGGAATCGCCTCGGCGGCGTCGCCGCTGCCATAGCCGACAGCCAGCACCTTGCCGTCGTCGAGGTTGACGCCCCGGTGCGCGGCTTCCTCCATTCCGGCAGCCATCCAGGCCGGCAATGCGGCGCAGTAGACGTTGCCGATTTCCTTCATGATCTCGGAGCCCAGCGACATCTTCGACGCCACGAGCGCGGCGAACTCCGGGCTCTTGCGGAACTCGCGCAACAGCTCCACGCAGAGCGGATAGACGTCTTCATCGATCGTGCCATTGCGCACGAGATCGAGCACATCGGGCGTCGATCGCATTTCGCGCAGCAACTCGTCGACGTTGATGCCGCTCGCCGCGCACTGCTCCTCGAGGATCCGTCGCCCGCCGGACCCGTCGCGGCCGAGCGCAAAGAGATAGCTCATGGCGAACGAGGTCTCGGGCATGCGGTGATAGGGCCGGTGCATGAAAGTCGCCGACAGCTCGCGGTAGTAATCGGCGGGCTCGCGGTGCATGCGCTTCAGCATGTCGTTCAGGGCGTGCAGGGTCTCGTCGAGATAGCAGGTCGTCGAGTACTTGCCATTGAAGACGGGCAGATCCTGAAAGTGGCAGTTCAGGGCGCCGCGGATGATGTTGCGCAGGACGGGCTTGCGAAAATCGACAGCACGATAGGACGACGCAGTGCCGATATGCTTGAGGTCGATCTCGAGCATTCGCGGATTCTTCTCGAGCAGCATCGCGACACCGCCGGCGCCCTGCGTCGGCTCGCCGGAGCTGCCGCGGGCGTACTCGGCAATGTCGGCGCTCACGACGATGGCGCAGCGATCGTCGGCCTCGAGCGCGAGGTAGCGCAGGCCGCTCTTGAGTGCGTAGATTCCGCCCAGACAGGCATGCTTGACCTCGGGCACCTCGCAATTGCGGGAGATCGGCGGCAGCCCCTTGGACTTCAGCGCATCGTCGACCATGCCCTTGATGATGACGGCGCCGGCAGAGTTGTCGGTGCTCGACTCCGTGCCGAAGCCCAGAAACCCGACCCGTCTCGGGTCGATCTCGTAGCGCTCGATCAGCCGCAGGACGGCAGTGGCGGCAATCGTATAGACGCTCTGCGCCGGGCCTCGCATGCGGAAGCTGCGGCCGACGACGGCTTCGGTCTTATCCCATGGGGACCCGGTCCACTCGCACCAGGACTTCAGGTCGACACGGTATGGCGGCACGTACACGGAAAAGCCGCTGATACCGACAGTATCATTCATGCAACAAACCCCATGACCCCGCGCGATTATAGGGCAATCCCCGGCGGTTCACCTATAAAATACCGGCCCGTTTGAACCGGAGACCCAGTTTCATGCCGAGTCGCGTCGAGCGCGCCTACAACATCGCGGAGCTGCGCAAGCTCGCGAAGCGCCGGCTGCCGGCGCCGATGTTCCACTACATCGACGGCGGCTCGGACGACGAGTGGACCCTGCGGCGCAACAGCGCCGCCTTCGACGACTGGGAGTTCCTGCCGCGCTGTCTCGTCGACGTCTCGTCGATCGACCTGTCGACGACGGTTTTCGGAGAACGCATCGAATGGCCGTTCTTCTGCTCGCCGACCGCGCTGTCGCGGCTCTTCAATTACGAAGGCGAGCGCGCCGTCGTCCGGGCGGCCGCCGCGACGGGAACGATTTATTCGCTCTCGAGCTTCTCCTCGACCAGCATCGAGGACGTTGCCGCCATGAGCTCCGGCCCCAAAGCCTTCCAGGTCTACGTCCTCAAGGATCGCGGCCTGACGCGAGAGTTTCTCGAGCGGGCCCGGGCTTCCGGGTACAAGGCGCTGCAGCTGACCGTCGACGTCGCCGTTTCGGGCAACCGCGAGCGCGACATCGTGACCGGCATGACGGTGCCGCCGAAGCTCTCGCTGATGAGCCTCATCGACATCGCCATGCATCCGGCCTGGGTATACCGGCACCTGACGTCCAAAAAAATCGATATGGCGAACGTTGCGCACCGCCCGCCGCCCGGCAGCGAAAGTCTCGGCGGCATCATCCAGTACCTGAACCGCCAGCTCGATCGCAGCGTTACCTGGAAGGATGCCGAATGGATGATCCGCGAATGGGGCGGGCCGTTCGCGATCAAGGGCGTCATGTCGGCGGCTGACGCGCGGACGGCGCAGTCCGTCGGCGCCTCGGCCGTCATGTTGTCGAATCACGGCGGCCGACAGCTCGACTTTTCACCCGCGCCTTTCGACGTCCTCAAGCAAGTCCTCGACGCGGTCGGCGGCCGGATCGAGGTCATCGTCGATGGCGGCATCCGCCGCGGAGTGCACATACTCAAGGCCATGGCACTCGGCGCTACAGCCTGTTCGGCGGGAAGACCCTACCTTTACGGTCTCGGCGCCGGCGGCGAGGCCGGCGCGATGCGGGCGCTCAAGCTCCTGCGCGGCGAGCTCGAGCGCGACATGGCGCTCATCGGCGCGGCAAAGCTCGCGGACCTGAGCCAGGACATGCTGCGCCGCGTGGGTGCCGCGTAAAGGTTTCCGCCGACGGCGGATCAGAACGACCAGCCGATCGTCGTGACGATGCCGTAGTCCACGTTGGCGGCGTCGCCAGTCGGCTCGGTGTTGAAGCTGTAGTAGGTCGTGAAGCCCCAGTAGAAATCGCTGGCGAGCTCCCAGCGCATGTCCACGTCGAGCGTGCCGCGCGTGCGGTTGGTGCCCGACGTGCGCTCGAAAACCGTGAAGTTCATCGCGATGTCGAGCTCGGGATCGTCGTAGCGAAACCAGTCGAGGGTCAGGCCGACGGCTGCCTCGAGGCTCGTCTCGGACTCGACCGCGTCGGTTTCGTTCTCGCGCGTGCCGACGACACCGCCCAGGAAGCTGATGCGGTTCGTGCTCGTATCCGTCAGCCAGTGGCTCATGCCGCCGCCGACCGTCACGCGGCGGTCGAGGCCGAGCTCGTCGTTGCGCTCGACGCCGCCGAAGCCCATCGGGTCCCAGCGTCGGTCGCCGATGAACCGCCGGTAGGAGAGGCTCGAGTTGTAGCGGATGCTTTTCGGCTGGTCGCTGCTCGACGACCGCGTCGCGGCGAGGTCGATCTCGAGCAGGCGCTCCTCGGTCCGGTAGGAAAAGTCATAGCCGAAATTGGCCTGATTGACGTTATTGGCTTTGGCGAAGTTGTAGCCGAGGTCGACGTTCATCTCGATCCGGTCGATCAGCCTGCCCTCGATCGGATTCATGCGTACGACGCTGACGAGCGGCAGCTCGATCCTCGCCAGGGCCGAATTGAGCAGCAGGACCGATTCGCCCTCCGGGTCGCCCAGCGAGCCGAAGAGTTGGCGATCGTCGTCGATCGTGACCTGGAAGTTCTGCATGGACGTCAATTCCGCCACCAGCGTCCACTGGATATCGATCGTATCGGTCGCATCGGTCTCGAAGCGCAGCATGCCGCGGTCGAGCGACTTGATCTCGCCCGTGAGGACGTCGCCGTTCGTCATGACGACGCGATCCGTCTCATCGGTTTCGTCTGCCGGGTCCGCCTGGGCGAGGACTGGACCGGACGACAGGCTGCCGAGCAGGCCCAGCAGCAGGATTCGGAAAGTGGTTGACGAGCTAGCGTTCGACGTCAATCTCGGCATGGGCGCACAGTGTAGCCGCTGGCCAGGCGCCCGCAGCCGTCCGCTCTAGCGGAATTCCGTCGGCGGGCCACCTGTCCAACGCCGGAACGCCCGGGAGAAGTTGGCCTGGTCGGAAAAGCCGAGCAGATAGGCGATCTGGCCCAGCGAGTGGTGACGTTCCTTGACGAGCCGCAGCGCCATCGTCTGGCGTGTTTCGTCGAGAACCTTGCGATAGCTCGAGCCTTCGGCCTTGAGCTGGCGCTGCAGCGTGCTGACGCTGCGATTGAGATTGCGGGCGATCGTCCGCTGGTCCGCTTCGCCCGACGGCAGGAGCGTCAGCAGGATCTCGCGGACCTTGTCCTGTACGCGGCTCGGCTGCAGCGTGGCGAGATAGCGCTCGGCGATGCGGTCTACCTCGCGGGCAACCTCTTCATTGCCGGCGGGGATCGGCTCGCGTGCCTTGGCGGCGTCGAAATAGAGCGCATCTTCCAGCTGGCCGAAATAAACGGGCGACGCAAAGAATCCGATGTACTGATCGGCGTGTATTCCCGGCTCGCGCCGGAACTGGACCTTGTCCGGCGCGAAGTGCTTCGACGTGATCAGGCGACAGAGGCTGACGATAAAAGCGAGAGCCGCATCCATGGCTTCGGGAGCGGCCTCGATGCCGCGCACGTTCAATCGCGGCGCCAGGCGAATTTCGCTGCGCGTCTCGGTGATCTCGATCCTGAGCGCCGTATTGGCGATGTGCGAATAGCGGGCCATGCGCATGAAGCCGTCCCGCAACGTCTGGCTCGCCATCCACGAGAGGCCCAGCGCGTGCAGCGCCTGCGGCTTGAGCTGTCGGGCCGCCTGCAGCCCGATGCAGGGGTCGCCCGAGGCTTCGCGCGCCACGGTCCAGAGCCGGTGCATCCGCGCGAACGGAAAACGCGCGCCGGGCTGGCGCACGAGATCGATGTCGAGACCGGCGCGCGCGAACACCGCGCGCGGCTCGCAGCCGTAGGTCTGCAGGGCCGCCGTCAGAGCGGTTGCCGTGGCGGCGAGTGTCGTCGGTTCGAACAGCATGATGCGTAGCCGGGCGGCAAGTCTCGATCTGGCCGGGAGCTAATCCTATCAGCGGAATCCTGTCGGGGGGCCGCCCGTCCAGCGCCGAAACGCCCGCGAGAAGTTGGCCTGGTCGGAGAAGCCGAGCAGATAGGCGATCTGCCCCAGCGAATAGTCGCCTTCCTTGACGAGCCGGAGCGCCATGGTCTGACGCGTCTGGTCGAGCACCTTCCGGAAGCTGGAGCCCTCGGCCTTGAGCTGGCGCTGCAAGGTGCTGACGCTGCGGTGGAGATTGCGCGCGATCGTGCGCTGGTCGGCCTCACCAGACGGCAGCAGGCTCAGGAGGTTCTCGCGAACCTTGTCCTGGACGCGGCTCGGTTGCAGCGTGGCGAGGTAGCGCTCGGCGATGCGGTCGATCTCGCGCGCCACCTCCTCATTGCCCGAAGGCACCCGCGCGCGAGCGCGCTTCGCTTCGAAAAAGAGCGCGTCCTTCGGCTGCGAGAAGAGAACCGGTGCGCCGAAATACTCGAGATATCGCTCTACGTGCGGACCTGCCTCGCGCCGGTAGGTCACGCGAAGCGGCGCGAACTTCCGCGTCGTGATCTGCCGGCAGATGCTGACGATGTAGGCGAGCGCGGCATCGATTGCCTCGGGCGCAGGCTCGATGCCGTGTGCCGCTACGTGCGTGCATAGCCGGATCTCATGCGACGACTCTTTCACGTCGATCAGGAGGCTCGTGCTGGCGATGTGCGAATAGCGTGAAATGCGATGGAAGCCGTCGAGCAGCGTCTGGCTCGTCATCCACGACAGGCCGAGAGCATGCAGGGCCTGCGGCCGGAACCAGCGTGCGGCGGTCAGGCCGATGCAGGGATCGCCCGTGGCCTCGCGCGCGGCAGTCCAGAGCCCACGCATTTTCGCGAATGGATAGCGTGCGCCCGGGCGGTGGATGAGGTCGTAATCGAGGCCGGCCTTGGAGAAGACGGCGCGCGGATCGCAGCCGCAGGACTCCAACACCGCGACGAGCGCAGTGGTCGTTGCGGCCAGCGTCGTCGGTTCGAACACCGCGCCTGCTCCCCGAACGGCCCCTCAATAGTCTGCCGGGGAACAATCCTAGTCGTTCGTCGGAACGCCGTTAAGGGTTCCAAAGGTCCTATTTACGATTCTCCGAGCTCCTCGGTCAGGAGTTCCGCGAATCGGCCGACCTGAGGCGGGTTGCCCGACAGGACGCGCAGGATGTGATGCCGGCCGCCGGCAACGTAGCGCGCGAGCACCGGCGTCGTGCCGAGGGCCACAAACTCCCGGAAGGAGTTCCTCGCGACCTGTCCCGGTCCGTGCTCGAGAATCGTATGCACGTAGGCGAGCAGCTTGATCGTTTCGTGACGGACGCCGATCCGGTGGGCCAGCGCGTCGAGCAAACCGAGCGTGAAAGCGTCCAGGCGGCGCTTGTCGGCCGCATGGCCGAAGGCCACGCCCTTCCGGTAATCGCGGGCGTAACCCGCTTCGCTCGCGCGGATGAGCGCGGCGATCTCGACCGACTTGTCGAGCTCTTCGATCTCTGCTTCGGTCATGTAGGCCGCCTGGCTAGGCGTACTCAATTTCGAAGGATCGTGCACCGCGCTGCCTCGTCCACTGCGTTACCGAACCGAGAAAGGCCGATTCCGAGATTTGCGGGAGCTTGTCGAGCCACGCCATCCGGCCGTCGGAGAACCGGACGTGCACTCCGTCCGCCGTGCGGCGGATGCATGCAGTCAGCGCATGCAGCGCGACCAGGGCGCTGCGGCGGCGGTGGTTTGCGGGAGGATCGAAGTACAAGGCGCGAAACATCGTACGGGCCCTAAGAGCTTGATTCGGGGGGCGCAGACTAACGGTCGTTGCGGGTTCGGGACTTGTCCCAAAGCGGATTCCTGTTGTCCGAAGGCACCGATCGTGGCGAAACGCTGCATGAATCCGCCGTCCGGCCTGTGCGACAATTCCGCGATGAGCCTGACCGAGCTCGAGTATCGACCGGATTCCGAGAATTCGTTCCGGCATCTGCTGCGATTGCCGTTCAGCGTATTTCTCGACAGCGGCCACGGCAGCGGATTCGCCGGCCGGTATGACATTCTGACTGCCGCACCGCGCCAGACGCTGATCACGGTCGGCGGCGAAACCGAGATCCGCTCCGCCCACGGGGTCCTCCGCTCCGCTGACGACCCGCTCGAGCTGCTGCGCGGGGTGCTCGGTGAATCTGATGCGGCACCCGGCGACCTGCCGTTCACCGGCGGCGCCATCGGTTCTTTTGCCTACGATCTCGGCCGGCGGTTCGAGCGACTTGGAGCGATCGCCGCCCGCGATATCGACTTTCCCGAGATGGTGGTCGGCATCTACGACTGGGCTTATGTCATCGACCACCAGGAGCAGAGGGCCTGGCTCGTTGGCGAGGCCCCGGCCGGCGTCGGTCTGCCGCGTCGACCGGCCCTGCCTGCCGCCGCGGGACCGGCAGTCCCACGCGCGCAAGGCCCCTTCGAAGTCGTTTCTCCTGTCACCGCGAATTTCACGCGCGAGTCCTATGCGCGGGCATTCGCCACCGTCCAGGAACACATTCGCCAGGGCGATTGCTATCAGGTGAATCTGGCGCAGCGCTTCGCTGCCAGGGTGCGCGGAGATTCGTACAGCGCCTATCTCGCCCTGCGTCGCATCAATCCCGCGCCGTTCTCGGCGTTTTACAGCACTCCCTTCGGCGACATTCTGAGCTCGTCGCCCGAGCGTTTCCTCCGCGTCGCGGACAGGTTCGTCGAAACCCGGCCGATCAAGGGCACGCGCCCGCGACTCGCGGACGAGGGCGCCGACCGGCGCCAGCGCGAAGCGCTGGCCGCGAGCGCGAAGGACCGGGCCGAGAACGTCATGATCGTCGACCTGCTGCGCAACGATCTGGGCAAGGCCTGCACAGCGGGCAGCGTCAAGGTCAGCCGGCTCTTCGACGTCGAAAGTTTCGCGCAGGTGCATCACCTCGTGAGCACCGTGACGGGCGCTCTCGCTCCGGGCCGCCATCCACTCGACCTGCTGCGCGGGTGCTTCCCAGGCGGGTCGATCACGGGCGCGCCGAAGCTCCGGGCGATGGAGATCATCGACGCGCTCGAGCCCGAGCGGCGGAGCATCTACTGCGGCAGCATCGGCTATCTGTCGGCCAACGGTCGCATGGATCTCAGCGTCGCCATCCGCAGCTTGCTCCGCGTCGGCGGCTCGATCTATGCCTGGGCCGGCGGCGGCATCGTCGCCGATTCGAGCGCCGATGCCGAATTCCAGGAAAGCCTCGACAAGGCAGCGGGGCTGCTCGCCGTGCTCGCCGCCGCGAGCGTCAGCGCCGCCAGCTGAGACCCGTCAGACGTCCTGCTGCAGGTGGGCCCAGCCGCGCCAGGCGGCCGCATGCTGCTCGACGTTGTGCACGCGCAGGATATCGACACCGCGGGCGGCGAGGGCGATCGAAGCGCCGACGGTCACGAGGTCGCGCTCGGCCGGCTCGCGACTCGCGAATTGCCCCATGAACGACTTGCGCGAATGGCCGACGAGCAGGCGCAGTCCCCGGCTCGTGAACCGCCCGATTTCGCGCATGAGCTCGAGCGACTGCAGAGGATTCTTGCCGAAGCCGATTCCCGGATCGAGAACGATCCGTGCGAGTTCGAGACCCGCGGAATTCCACTCCGCGAGCCGCCGGTCGAGCCATTCTTCGACCTGATCCGCGGCGCTCCCGGCGGCCGGGAGAGTCCGGCCCGGGTCGGCAGGCAGGCCGAGGTTATGCATGGCGACGAATTCCGCGCGAGAGCCCGCCGCGAGCTCGAGCATGTCGGGCAGAGTGAGGCCGCCGACATCGTTGACGATATCGATGCCGCCAACGAGCGCGCGACGCGCGACCTCGGGGTGATAGGTGTCCACGCTGATCCGCGGCCGCAGCGGGTTCGTGCCTAGCTTGGCGACGATGCGCTCGAGCGCCGGTGCGAGACGAGCCCATTCCTGTTCCGCCGTCAGCGGCGTCGCGCCCGGCCGTGTCGACTCGGCGCCGAAGTCGATGATGTGCGCGCCCGCGGCCATCATCGAGTCGACGCGCGATTCGACCGCGTCCCAGGTCGCCGCTTCACCGCCGTCGGAGAAGGAGTCGGGCGTCAGATTGACGATGCCCATCCAGAGCGGGATGCCGTTGCCGCGCTCGCGGGAGAGCTCGAGCGGCGAGCGCTCGAGTCCTGGAATGCGCAGCCGCGGTGCGAGTGCGGCGAGCGGCGTGAGAAAGAACGAGCGCGTCGCCAGGCCCGGATGCGGGATCGCGAGCAGGTCCGTTTTGACGACGATATCGTCGAAAAGCAGGATGTCGATGTCGATCGGCCGCGGCGCCCAGTGCCGCGTGTCGCTGCGCCCCAGGTCGCGCTCGATGCGCTTCAGCGCTGCGAGCAGCTGCTCCGGTGCGAGCGCGGTGCGGCATTCCGCGACCGTGTTCAGAAAGGGCAGGTTCCATTCAGGCGCTGCCTGCGGCGGCAGCATGGCCGGCGATTCGACGACAGGCGCAATGCGCTCGACGACGAGCGCGTGCCGGCCCAGGGCCTCGATGGCCTTCTGCAGATTGTCGCGACGGTCTCCGAGATTGGAGCCCAGGCTCAGATAGACCGCCATGACCCGCTTGTACCGCTCTTGCGAAGACTTACAATCGGCATTCTAGAAGAACCAACACCTCAAAAGGGGTATCTCCACCATGAAGTCCAGAGCCGCCGTTGCCTGGGAAGCGGGCAAGCCGCTGTCGATCGAGGAAGTTGAAGTCCAGGGACCGAAGAAAGGCGAAGTGCTCGTGCGCAACGTCGCCACGGGTGTCTGTCATACCGACGCCTACACGCTGTCGGGCGCCGACCCCGAGGGCGCATTCCCTTCGATCCTCGGCCACGAGGGCGGCGGCATCGTCGAAGCGGTGGGCAAGGACGTCAAGAGCGTGAAAGTCGGTGATCACGTCATTCCGCTCTACACACCCGAATGCAAGAAGTGCAAGTTCTGCAAATCGGGCCGCACCAACCTCTGCGTGGCAATCCGCGCCACGCAAGGCAAGGGGCTGATGCCCGACGGCACGAGCCGATTCTCGAAGAAGGGCAAGCAGATCCTGCACTTCATGGGCACCTCGACGTTCTCGGAGTACACCGTGCTGCCCGAGATCGCCGTTGCCAAGATCAGCAAGAAGGCGCCGCTCGAGAAGGTCTGCCTGCTGGGCTGCGGCATTACGACCGGCATCGGCGCCGTGCTCAACACGGCCAAGGTACGGCCGGGGTCGACGGTCGCGGTGTTCGGTCTCGGCGGCGTGGGTCTGAGCGTGATCCAGGGCGCCGTCATGGCCAAGGCCGAGCGGATTTTCGCCGTCGACATCAATCCGTCGAAGAAGGAAATGGCGCTCGCGCTCGGCGCAACCGATTTCCTGAATCCCAAGGACTACGACAAGCCGATCCAGCAGGTCATCGTCGGCCTCACCGACTGGGGCGTCGACTACTCGTTCGAGTGCGTCGGCAACACCCAACTCATGCGCTCGGCACTCGAGTGCTGCCACCGCGGCTGGGGCGAGTCGATCATCATCGGCGTCGCCGCCTCGGGCCAGGAAATCTCAACGCGTCCCTTCCAGCTCGTCACGGGCCGCAGCTGGCGCGGCAGCGCCTTCGGCGGCGTCAAGGGCCGCTCTCAGCTACCCGGCATGGTCAAGCAATACATGGACGGCGAGATCAAGGTCGACGAGATGATCACGCACACGATGGGGCTCGAGGACATCAACAAGGCCTTCGACCTCATGCACGAAGGCAAGAGCATCCGCTCGGTCATCCACTTCTAGATCAGGGGGCTTAGAGCCCCCGTTCGTCTAACGGAAGCTGTAGCGGGCAGACAGACCGCCGTACGACTGACGGTCCGATGCCGGCTCGTAGTACCGGCTGTTGGCATCGTTGATGCGGATGTTCGAGTTGAACTCCTCATCGAACAGGTTGTAGACGCCGATGAATGGCGAGAGTTCGAAGTTGCCGACGTTGGCTTCGAAGCCAACACGCAGGTTCGACACGGTGTACCCCTCGATCCGCACCAAGTTGGCGTTGTCGGCGTAGTACTCGCTGACATCGAGCGCGTCGAGGACGCCGTAGAAGCCGCCCTCGTGACGATAGGCGAACTCCAGGAACGCCTGGCGTTGCGGCACGCCGGGCACTATGCGGCCGGCGAAGCTCGTGGTCGCGGTAGTGAAGCTGTCGAACGTCGCGTCGAGGTCGCTGTAGGCCAGGCTGATGCCGAAGCTGTCGAGCAGCTGCGCCGACAGCGCCAGCTCGAAGCCGGTGCGTGTCGACTCGGCGGCATTCGAGAAGAAGCTGCGGCCGCCAACCTGGCTGAAGAGCACGATCTCGTCGTCGACGGTGACGTCGAAGACAGCGAAATCGTAGCTCAGCGGAATCTCCATTCCGACCTCGCCCCGAATTCCGATTTCCACGCTCTCGGCAACCTGGCTCGTGAGGTTGGGATTGAAGCCGCCGCCGGTCGGATTCGCAAATTCGGTCGTCGTCGGCGTATCGAACGCCGTCGAGTAGTTGGCATAGACATGTGCCCGGTCGGTGGCGCGCCAGAGCAGGCCGAGCCGTTCGCTCGTTTCGTTGAAGTCACTGTTGCCCGAGTCGTTTCCCGTGGTGTTGAGCAGGAAATGATCCTCGATCTCGAACTCGACGTCGTCGTAGCGCAGGCCGAGGATCAGATCAAGGTTCGGGCTCAGGCTGAACTCGTTCTGCGCGAACAGGCCCATGCTCGAGACCATTTCGGTCTGGTCGAAAGTCAGCAGGCCGCGGACGCCGCCGGTGAGGTTCTGGTAGCGGAGCCGGTCGTCCTGCTGGTCCTCGATCTCGAGGCCCATGATCAGGCGATTGCGGCGCTCGCCCAGGTTGCCGGTGAACGTGTATTGCCCGCCAAGGCCGGCAAAGGCACGGTCGAATTCGACCTGGCCGCCATTGCTCGCCGCCACGGTGCCCTGGACCGTCAGCTTGTTCGAGAAATCGAGCCAAGTGTAATAGTTGCGAACCAGGATCTCATGGTTCTCGCCGAAGGCGTTGCGATATACGAGGCCTATGCGCTCCTGGCTGCGGCCTTCGCTGTTGTCGAAGGCAGCGGGAAGGGAGTTCGGGTTGGCGGCTCGACGGTTGGCGGCGAGCTCTGCGGCGGTCAGGCCGCCCGGATCTCCCATCTTCGGAATATCGATGACGTTGATCGTCGCAGTCAGATCGGAGTCTTCGCCGATGTCGAAACGCAGCTTGCTGTTCAGGGCGTTGCGCTCGATATAGGAATTGGCGCGGAAGCCTTCATAGTCGAGCATCGAGACGCTGCCAAGATAATTGAGCCGCCCCGCCTGGCCGCCCGCCTTGAGCTGTACCTGCTCCAGGCCGTCCTCGCCGCTGGAGAGCCGCGTCTCGACGTACGGCGTCTCCTGTCCGTCCTCGCTGTAGACGCTGATGACGCCGGCCGAGGCCGACCCGTAGAGCGATGAGGCCGGCCCTCGTATGACCTCGATGCGCTGCGCGGAGCCGAGATCGATCTCGTCGACATTGCCCTGGCCGTCGGTCAGCGTCGCCGGCACGTCGTCGACGATGACCTTGATTCCGCGTATGCCGAAATTACCCCGGGCGCCGAAGCCCCGTATGGAGATTCGAAGTGCCTGCGAGAAATTCTGGCGATTCTGCATGAAGACGCCGGGAACGCGGACGAGGGATTCGTCGAGCGTCAACTGTGGCTGTCCGAGCTGGATCTGTTCCTGGGTGACGCGGCTGATCGAGCTGGCCACGTCCTCGAGCGCAGTTTCGGCGCGCGGCGAGGTGACGATGATCGTGTCCTCGCCCGGCTCGACCTGTGCCAGCGCTGCGAGCGGCAGGCCGGCAGCGAGCAGGCAAATACGGCGGATCGCTCGAATCAATGGATTGATCCGCGGAATGGTCCTGGACATAGGTTCGACTTCCCCCGGGAAGCAAGGCAATGCTGGCGGCAGATGATGACGATTCGCTGTCGTGGGCGCAACAATCGGGGATTTGGCATGATTCGCCGCGTGCATTCCGTCAGCGCGAAGCAACAGCCCTCGGTGGTGATCTACCGTCCGGCGGACGAGTCGGGCGCCTCGCATCGGCGGCTGGCCGACGCGGGCTGCCGCATTCGTATCGTGGAGGAGGGTGAGGACCTGGCCTGGGCTCTTGGCGCCGCCGCGCCTGTCCACGCCCTGCTGGCCTCGAGCCTGCGCGGCTTCCGGCTCGACGCGGCCTCGTTGGCCGTGCTGCCCGATCTGCGGATCGTCGCCAAATACAGCATCGGCTACGACGATGTCGACGTCGGGGCCGCAAGCGCCCAGGGCGTTCTCGTCACTCACTGCCCGACCGAAGCGAACGTCGGTGGAGTTGCCGAAGGCACGATCGCCCTGATGCTGGCGCTGCTGAAAAAGATCGGTGCCCGCGACCGGCATGTGCGCGGAGGCGCCTGGCGCAGCGACTCGCTGCGCGGCACCTATGTCGGCAGACGGGAAGACGGTTATCCCGGAATCGTCTTCGGCATAGTCGGCCTCGGTCGCGTCGGGCGCCGCGTCGCCGATCTGCTTGCGCCCTGGAAATTGCGGCTGATTGCCGCGGATCCCTACATCGAGCCCGCTACGTTCACTCGTCATGGCGCCGTGGCTGTCACTCTCGAGGCGCTTCTCGAACGCGCCGACGTCGTCTCGCTGCACTGTCCACTGACCGAGGAGACGCGCGGCCTCATCGGCAGATCACGGATCCGGCTCATGCAGCCGCACGCGATACTCATCAATACAGCCCGCGGCCGGATTGTCGACGTCGACGCCGTCTGCGACGCGCTCGCGGCGGATCGACTCGGCGGTGCCGCGTTCGACGTGTTGCCCGAGGAGCCGCCGGAGCCCGGCGCGCGAATCCTCGCGACGGACCAGCGCGTGATCCTGAGCCCACACATGATTGCGGCCAACAAGGGCGGCACGCTCGGCCCCGCCGTTCCCTGGGCGACCGAGGCCGTGCTTGCGGCACTCGCCGGGCGCGTGCCGGAGCACGTCGTCGACAGTCCCGCGATCGCGGCCTGGCAGCGGCGGTTTGGCGGCAGGTCGCTGCTCGGCGCGGAAACCGGGGGCGCGAGGTGACGACGGCGGCGAGCCGGCGGGCGATCGTTGCGTGGGTGCTCTACGATTTTGCCAACTCGCCGTTCACGACGCTCGTCGTCACGTTCGTTTTTGCGCAGTACTTCACCGAAGCGATCGCTGCCAGCACGGTCGAGGGCACGGCACTCTGGGGATACGCAATCACGGTTACGGCCCTGACCGTTGCCTTCCTGTCGCCGGTGCTCGGCGCGCTGGCCGACCAGGGTGGGTACCGCAAGCGCTTTCTGATCACGGCGACCGTCATAGGGGCAGCCGCGACCGCTGCTCTCTACGGTGTTCTGCCGGGCGAGGTCGCCCAGGCCCTGCTGTTTTTCGTCATCGCGAATATCGCCTTCGAATTCGCGAACGTCTTCTACAACGCCTGGCTTCCGGAGCTCACCACGCCCGCGAACATCGGCCGCCTTTCCGGTTGGGGCTGGGGCATGGGCTACTTCGGCGGATTGCTCGCGCTTGGCATCGCGCTCGTCACGCTCGTCATGCCTGATACGCCCTGGTTCGGTTTCGACACGGCCGACGGCGAGAACATCCGCGCGACGAATCTGCTCGTCGCGATCTGGTACGTCGTCTTCAGCCTGCCTGCCGCGCTCTGGCTGCAGGTGCGCGGTTCCGCGCGCATACCGCGGGATCGCGTCGTGCGGCGATCCTTCGAACAGCTTGCGAGGACATTTCGCGAGGTCCGGAGGCACCGCGAGACCGTCAAGTTCCTGGTCGCACGGCTCTTTTATAACGAGGGACTCGTGACGATCTTTGCCTTCGGCGGCATCTACGCAGCCGGGACCTTCGGCTTTGCCGTCCGCGACGTACTGATCTTCGGTATCGTGATCAATCTCGCCGCCGGCCTCGGCGCGATCGCCATGGGCTACCTCGACGACCGGCTCGGCGCGCGGCGCACGATCCTGATCTCGATTATCGGACTCGTCGTTGCCGCGATCGTCGGCGTCACGGCCGAGAGCCCGGCCTGGTTCTGGGCAGTCGGCATCGTCATCGGCATCTTCTCCGGGCCGAATCAGTCTGCGAGCCGCTCGCTGATGGGACGTTACGCGCCGCCTGGCATGGAAAACGAGTTCTTCGGCTTTTTCGCCTTCTCCGGCAAGCTCACGGCATTCATCGGCCCGTTCCTGCTGGCGTTCGTCACCGACGTCACGGGCTCGCAGCGTGCCGGCATGTCTGTCGTGATTGCGCTGTTCGTCATCGGCGGCTTGCTACTGCTGCTCGTGCGCGAGCCTCGACAGCAGTCTTCACTTGAGTGACCCACGCTCGCGGCTTATGCTCCGGCGCCTGTGGCCGTAACGAAGATTCTTTTTCAATTTCCCGGCCAGGGATCGCAGTACCGTGGCATGGGTTCCGACCTCGTCGCGGAGTTTCCGGTCGCCCGCGAGGTCTACGAGCGGGCCAGCGCGGTGCTCGGATACGATCTCGCGAAGCTGTCGGCCGAGGACGCCGACGGCAAGCTCGATCTGACCCGCTTTACGCAGCCGGCTTTGCTCGTGCACGAGATTGCCTGTCTGTCCGTGTTCCGGGAGCTCACTGGCGATCGCGTCAGGCCGTCGCTCGCGGCCGGGCACAGCCTCGGCGAATACAGCGCGCTCGTCGCGGCCGGAGCACTTTCGCTGGAGTCCGCCACCGCGCTCGTCGCCGAGCGCGGCCGCCTGATGTCGGAGCTCGGTCGCGGCGCGATGGCGGCAACGACGCTCGACATCGACAACGCCCGGCAGATCGCCGACAAGCACTATTGCCAGGTCGCGGGCTCGAATTTGCCGGATCAGACCGTCGTCGCCGGCAATCGCGAGGACCTCGAGCAGCTCACGGCCGATCTTGCCGTATCGCACAAGGGCAAGCGCGCGATCGAGCTCAAGACCGAGGGCGCTTTTCATACCTATCTCATGGTCGGCGCCGCGCAGGAATACCGGAAGGCTCTCGACCGGACCGAGTTCGGACGCCTCGCTTGCCCGGTCCTGTCGAATTACACCGGCGATTTCCACGTCGACGATCCGGGCGCGATCCGGTCGCGCCTGTTCTTCCAGCTCTTCAATCCCGTTCTCTGGGTCAACTGCATGCGCCGGTCGGTCGAATCCGGCATCGACACGGTCATCGAGTTCGGTGGTGGCATCGGCAAGGGGGAGGGGCCGTCCGAGAAGCGTCCCAACCTCGAAAGCGTCGCGAAAAAGTCCTTGAAACATCTGGGTTCTGAGGCACAATACGTCGCCGCTATCAACGCGGCCGGCATCCGAGCGGCGGCCGAAGCGCTGTCCAATCCGTAAGCCGTCGGGCTTTTTTCGATTTCAGGTCTCGTCGGGCATCTGCAATGCGCGACGCGGCCGTAATTTTTTGTGGGAGCTGATCTTCAATGGGCGCACTAAAACCGGCTCACGGCGGTGAGCTTGTCGACCGTTACCTGTCACCGAAAGCCGCGGCAGCGGAGAAAGAGGCCTCGCGCGACTACCCGTCCTGGGATCTGTCGATGCGCCAGCTCTGCGACATCGAGATGCTTCTCAACGGCGCGTTCTCGCCGCTGACGGGCTTCCTCAACGAGAAAGACTACACCCGCGTCTGCAGCGAAATGCGTCTCGCCAGCGGCGTGTTCTGGCCGATGCCGGTGACGCTCGATGTCAGCGAAGCGTTCGCCGAGAAGATCGCAAAGGGCAAGCGCGTCGCGCTGCGCGACTCCGAAGGCGTGCTGATCGCGTCGATGGACGTCGAGAGCATCTACCGTCCCGACCGCAAGGCCGAGGCCGTCGCGGTGTTCGGCACCGACGACGATACGCATCCGGGAGTCGCCTACTTGCTGAACCGCTCGAACCCCGTTTACGTCGGCGGCACGCTGCACGGTGTCGAGGCGCCGACGCACTACGACTTCCGGCATCTGCGCGACTCCCCGAAGGAGCTCCGCGAACGCTTCCGCAAGCTCGGCTGGCGCAAGGTCGTTGCGTTCCAGACGCGAAATCCCATGCACCGGGCGCACTTCGAGCTGACTTTCCGCGCCGCGCGCGACGTCGAGGCGAATCTGCTCGTGCATCCCGTCGTCGGCATGACCAAGCCCGGCGACGTCGATCACTTCACGCGCGTGCGTTGCTACGAGCACCTGCTGCCGCACTATCCGGAGCAGACGACGGCGCTGTCGCTGCTGCCGCTCGCCATGCGCATGGGCGGGCCGCGCGAGGCCGCCTGGCACGCCATCATCCGCAAGAACTACGGCTGCACGCATTTCATCGTCGGCCGCGATCACGCGGGTCCGGGCAAGGACAAGACCGGAAAGCCGTTCTACGACCCCTACGCGGCGCAGCAGATCATGCAGGACTACGCCAACGAGCTCGACATCACGATGGTGCCGTTCAAGAACATGGTCTACGTCGAGGACCGCGCCCAGTACCAGCCCGACGATGAGGTCGAGAAGGGCGCCCGGATCCTCGATATCTCCGGCACCGAGTTGCGCCGTCGCCTGCACGGCGGCCTCGACATCCCCGAGTGGTTCACCTTCCCCGAGGTCGTGGCCGAGCTGCGGCGCACGCACCCGCCGCGGCACCAGCAGGGCTTCACCGTCTTCTTCACGGGCCTCTCGGGCTCGGGCAAGTCGACGGTGGCAAACGCGCTCATGGTCAAGCTCATGGAGATGGGCGGTCGCCCGGTATCGCTGCTCGACGGCGACGTCGTGCGCAAGCACCTCTCAAGCGAGCTCGGTTTTTCGAAGGAGCATCGCGACCTCAACATCCAGCGCATCGGTTACGTCGCGAGCGAGATCACGAAGAACGGCGGCATCGCAATCTGCGCGCCGATCGCGCCCTACGCGAAGACGCGCAAGCTCGTGCGCGAGATGATCGAGCCCGTCGGCGGCTTCGTCGAAGTGCACGTCGCGACGCCGATCGAGACCTGCGAGAAGCGCGACCGCAAGGGCCTCTATGCCAAGGCGCGCGCGGGTCTGCTCAAGGGCTTCACGGGCATCGACGATCCTTACGAAGTACCCGAGAATCCGGAGATGGTCATCGACACGACCGACGTGACGCCCGACATGCTGGCGCACCGGATCATCGTCAAGCTCGAGAGCCTCGGCTTCATCCGTTAACCGGCGCATTGCCTGTCATTTGGCGCTCGTATAAATTCGGGCGCATGAGCCTCAAGGATCAGGTGGATGCGCTGCTGCCGAGCTGGCGGCGCTGGTATCCGAGCCTGTTCGACGCGGCCGCCGATCTCGGCGTGCTGCGGGCGCGGGTCTGCTCGCCGGATTCGCTGCTGCTCAGCAGGCGTCACGAGCGGATCGTCGCCGAGGCCGAAGCGGCGCACCGCAAGCAATGGGGTGTCGAGGACGAGACGTCGGGCAATCCGGCCGGGCAGCCGGGTCAGGGCGTCAGTCAGCGCTCGCGAAAAGGCCGAGCTTCACGCTGAATTGCAGGACACTCTCTTCTGCGTAATCGCTGACCTGGCCATAGAGCGCCGGCCAGAGATCCCGCGTCGATTCGATCTCGAGCCATTCGATCGTCGTGTCCACGCGGCGTGAGGCCGAATAGCTGTAGGACAGCGTCGTCGCATAGCCGTCGTCGGACGTGATATCGCCCGGTCGCCAGATGTAGAAATCGTCGCGGCGCAGGCTCAGCCGATGGCGATCGCCGAATTCCCGCGTCAGCAGCAGGAAACGCGCCTCGAACTCGTCAGTGACGAGCGCCGTCTGCGGCATCGTCGCACCGGTGTCGGTCGTGTAGGTCAGCCAGTCGGTGTCGCCGCGCTGCCATTGCGCGATGAGGCCGACGTCACCCGGCAGCGTGACCTGCGCCGCGAGATGCCAGAAGCGCGTCGCCCAGGCCCACTGCCCGTCGCGGAATGCATAGGCATCCGCGCGGTTGTCCCAGAAGGCGAGCGTCAATTTCGCCCGGTCGGCGTATGTCCACTCCGCACCGGTGTAGATGCCGGGCCGGTCGTCGATCTCGGCGATCGGGTCGATCGTGCGCTCGATGACGATGGGCGGTCCGCCGCCCCAGCCGGGCAGCACGAGCGCCGGCAGCGGCAGGTGCTCGTTCAGGCGAATCTGGCGGTCGTGGACCGACCAGCCGCGCCAGAAGAGGAACGTGCCGGCTGGGTCGTTGCCGTAAAAGACACCCGCGAAGGCGTCGATGTCGTGCGGTGAGCTTTCCACCGTGAGCGGCCGCGAGAGCCGCCACTCCGCGCCGATCGTGCGGACTTCCTCTCCGAGCCAGGAGTTGATCGCCGAGAACGACTGCGTGTAGGGGCTCTCCCAGGCGGAATCGGAATTCTCGAGCGAGAGCGAGGGATAAAACGCGCCGAAGCGGTAGCGGTACCGGGCCGGTCCTTCCGGCAGCGGCCGCCACTCGACATAGGCTTCCGTGGCACCGAGCTGCTCGTCCGCATCGTCGATGTAGTCGACGACGACCCTGCCGAACAGCTGCTCGGCGATCTGGACGCGATAATCGAGGGCGATGCGGGTTCCGCTCGCGAGGTCCCCTTCCGGGGCGTAACGCAGCTTGCCGTAGCCGCCCTCCGGCCAGGCGCCGAGCGTCGAGTCGGCATCGGCCCAGTGCTGCTCGATGAAGAGATCGAAACTGTGGCGGTCGCCGATCTCGGCGACCGCGGCGCCGGCGGCGAAAAATCCCAGGCTGGCGAGCGCGAGACGCATCAGTAGTGCGACCAGTGCAGGCTGGTTTCGCTGTGCCGATGCGGCGGATGGAGCCTCTCGGCGAAGCCGTACTCCCAGGTCGCGACCTCGCCTTCGACGACAGCGATCTCGACGGAATCGGGCAGGTTCTTCTGCGCGATTCGCGAGCTCCAGATCGAAACTTCGTAGCGGCCGGCTTCGAGGCCCGTCAACTCGACGCTGCCGTCCACTCCGGTCTTTGCGAAATGCGGCGTGTCGACGACGACGATGTAAGCCAGCATCTCGTCGTGAATGTTGCAGCCGAGCGTCACGACCCCGGGCACGTCGAATCGGATCGCGTCATGGGTCGCCTTGGAATCGATCGAGAAATTGAACTGCTTGGCCGGCGAGAACGAATAGACATGATGGCGCACGTCGTCCTCGTTGGGAAAAGCGATTTCAGTGCCGGTCGAGACGATCAGGATGTGAGGCTCGAAGGCGAGCTGCTGCTGATTCATGCGTTCGGTCGGCGCCGCCGCGCGGGGTGCAGCGACGGCATCGAGGGGGCGCGCCGAGACCACGACTTCGGGCACCGGCCCGCCGTCGCGATCGAGGATGCGGACGCGAATGTTGCCCGCAGGCGCCGCCGTCTCGCCAGCCGCGAAGCCCGGCAAGGCGAGCAGGGCCACGATGGCAGCCTGCCGAAACGCGTGAGGCATTCGACCCGATCCTCCCCTAGGCACCGGAAATGCTAGTCCCGGAGGAGTGGCTCAACCGTGAACCCGCGCACAATCCGACGCCCGGGACCGCCGTAACATCAAACGCTTACGACGTACTTCACAGGTTTTTCCGTGCCCTTGAGCCCTCCGCGACTGAGTTTCCGCACGAAGGTTGTGCTGCTTGCCGTCCTGCTCGTGACGGCGATTCAGTTGCTGACGCTCCTCCCGACACTGCGTGAGGTGAAATTCACCCTGCTCGAAGAGGCGGACCGGAGGGTCGAGCAGGCCGGCCGGCAGTTCGACGAGTACATGGAGCATCGGACTGCGCTGCTTACACAGGCGGTCGGCACAATCGTCATGGACTTTCCGTTTCGCGAGAACGTCGCCGAGGGCGACGAGCCGACGATCGAGTCAGTGCTGCGCAACCACGGCGACCGCGCCGGCATGCCGATCGCGGCCGTATTCGACCTCGAGGGCGGTCATATTGCGAGCATCGGCGGCGGGCGCTCGCTGTGGCCGGGGGAGACGATCGAAAAGCTGGCGATCGACCCCAGCAGCGAGGTTCCGGTGACTGCGATCGGCTATGTCGACGGTCAGCCGGTCCACACCGTGACGCTGTCGGTCAATCCGAGCGCTCCGCTGGGCTGGGCGACCTTCGGCCTGCCGATCGACGAGAGCTTCGCCACCGAAATCAAGGAACTCACAGGGCTCGAGGTAACGGTGCTGCGATTCGGCATCGCGGGCAAGCAGTTTTTCGCGACGACCCTCGGCAATGACTTTCGGGACGTCGCTTACGCCGACATGCATCCAGAGCAGGAAGGCGCGATCGATTCGGTGCGCGATGCCGGTGACTGGTTCACGCAAGTGCGCCCCTATCGCGAGAACGACAACGGTATCGACGTTGCCTTGCAGCTGTCGCTGACCGAGGCGCTCGAGCCCTACCGCGACGCGCGCAATCAGCTCGTCTTTCTCGCGGCCTTGGCCCTGCTGATTACGCTCGGCACAGCGATCTGGCTCTCGCGCATGGTCACGCGCCCGGTCGGGCGGCTCGTCGAGGCGGCACAGCGCATGGCCGAAGGCATTTACAGTCAGCCGCTTGTCGTCAGGTCGCACGACGAGTTCTCCGTGTTGGCCGAGGGCTTCAACTCGATGCAACGCGCGATCGCGAAGCGCGAGCAGGACATCGTCCACATGGCGCAGCACGACAGCCTCTCCGGCCTGCCGACGCGCGACATCATCGTCGGCGAGATCCGGCACGTGACCAATGATTGCGACCAGCTGGCGGTCGTCAACTTCGTGCTGCACCGGTTCGACGAGCTCGCGTCCTCGCTCGGCCATCGCACGGCCGATCGTCTGATCCAGCTCGTCGCGGAGCGCCTGCGTGAGCGGCTCAAGCCCTCGCAGCTGCTCGGTCACCTCAACCGTTCTGAATTCGTCGTCGTGCTCCCGGAAGCGGATCTCGCCGACGCTGAGGCCTGGGTGCGGGAGCTCCAGAGCATGCTGCGCGCGGGTCTCTCGATCGGCGACGCGAATATTTCGCTGCAACTTCGCGCCGGCGTCTCGCTCTATCCCGAAGACGGCATCAATGCCTCGGAGCTGCTGCGCTGCGCCGGCATTGCGCGCGGCGACGCGAGTCATGTCCAGGGATCGGTTGGCGTCTACGAGGCCGGGCAGGAGCGCCGCGCGCTCGAGCTGATCCGCATCGTCGGCGATTTTCCGCGGGCCCTGCAGCAACGCGAGATCAAGGTCGAGTTCCAGCCCAAGATCGATTGCACGAGCCTCGAGCTTGCAGGCGCCGAGGCGCTCGTGCGCTGGGACCATCCGGAGCTCGGGCGGTTGCCACCCGGAGAATTCATCGAGGCGATCGAGCAGGCGGGCGGCATCTCGCAGCTCACGCGCTGGGTTCTCGAGGAAACCGCGGCGACGATTGCGAGCTGGCGCGCCAAGTCTCTCGAGCTGGCCGTAAGCGTCAACATCTCGGCCGACGATCTCGTTGACGATTACCTGCTCGAGCACCTTGGCGATCTCTGCGCCCGCTACTCGTTCGAGCCGCGGCTCCTCACTCTGGAGATCACGGAGAGCGCGATCATGCGTGATGTCGACAACGCGCTCGCCGTCGTTGCGGCGATCCGGGAGCAGGGTTTTCGGATCTCCATCGACGATTTCGGCACGGGGCACTCGGCGCTTGCACAGCTGAAGCGACTGCCCGTCGACGAGCTCAAGATCGACAAGTCGTTCGTTCTCAACATCGCGGATCAGCGCGACGAAGCCGTCGTGCGCACCGCGATTGAGCTCGCGCACAAATTCGGCCTGACCGCCGTCGCCGAGGGCGTCGAGGACGACGCGTGCCTGGCCCGGCTGCGCCAGCTCGGCTGCGAATCGGCCCAGGGCTTCTACTTCTCGCGCTCCCTGCCGGCCGACCAGTTCGACGTCTGGGCGCGGCGCTGGTCGCTGGGGCAGGGCGCCGACATCGTCACGCTGGTCGACTCGAAGGGTCAGCCGCGACGAGCCGGCTAGACCCGACCTCCCGGCCCCGGGCCGGCATATTCTTCTGCACGATTCTTCTAAGTCCCGGCCGCCGGCCGGGATGTACAATGGCCGGCCCATGCGGATGATCATTGCCAATCGGCTCAACGACGGTCGCGTCGTGTTCTATAAGGCGGGCGGAGGCTGGGATATCGATATCGCAGCGGGCGCAGTCATCGAGGTCGAGGCCGAGGAAGCGGGGCTGTTCGCGGCCGCCAAGGCCGATGAGGCCGGCTGCAAGGTCGTCGATCCGCAGCTGATCGACGTCCAGGTCGACGGCGGCAAGCCGCGGCCGGTCGCAATCCGCGAGGCAATCCGCGCTTTCGGACCTACAATATAGCCATGTATCGCTACGACGAATTCGACCGCAAGCTCGTGATCGAGCGGGCCAACCAGTTCGAGCGCCAGGTCAAGCGGCGGCTCAGCGGCGAGCTCAACGAGGACCAGTTCCGGCCGCTCAGGCTCATGAACGGCCTCTATCTCCAGCTGCACGCCTACATGCTCCGGATCAACGTGCCCTACGGCACGCTGTCGTCCAGACAGCTCCGTTGCTTCGCGCATGTCGCGCGGCGCTACGATCGCGGTTTCGGCCATTTCACGACGCGCCAGAACATCCAGTACAACTGGATCAAGCTCGAGGAAACGCCCGCGCTCCTGCACGAGCTCGCCGCGGTCGAGATCACGGGAATCCAGTCCTCGGGAAATTGCGTCCGCAACATCACTTCGGACCAGTACGCGGGCTGCGCGAAGGATGAGCTTGCCGATCCGCGCAAGTACTGCGAGTTGTTGCGCCAGTACTCCGTGCTGCATCCCGAGTTCTCCTATCTGCCGCGCAAGTTCAAGATCGCGGTGACGGGTTCGCCGAAGGATCGCGCGGCCGTTGCCGTGCACGACATCGGGCTGCGCATGCACCGCAACGAGCAGGGCGAGATCGGCTTCGAGGTGCTCGTCGGCGGCGGGCTCGGCCGCACGCCGTGGATCGCGCACACGATCCGCAAGTGGATCGAGCCCGAACACATTCTCTCGTACATTGAGTCGATCCTGCGCGTCTACAACCTGCATGGACGCCGCGACAACATCCACAAGGCGCGCATCAAGATCATCGTCAACCAGATGGGCATCGACAAATATCGCGAGCTCGTCGAGGCCGAGTGGCAGAGGATCAAGGACAGCGCGCTCAAGGTACCGGCCGAGGAGATCGAGCGCATCGACCGGTACTTCGCGCCGCCCGCATACGCCAAGCTCGGCGATGCGACGGAGCTGCTCGGCAGGCAGCGCAAGGCGAGCCGCGAGTTCGATCGCTGGCTCGATGCGAATACCGTCGAGCACAAGGTGCCGGGCTACCGGATCGTCAACCTCACGCTGAAAGCGCTCGGCAAGCCGCCCGGAGACATCGACGCCGATACCATGGATGCGGTCGCCGATCTCGCCGACCGCTACAGCTTCGGCGAGATCCGGATCAGCCACCGGCAGAATCTCTGCTTCGTCGACGTGCGCCAGGATCAGCTCCATGAGCTCTGGCAGGCGCTCGACGCGCTGGGGCTCGCGTCGCCCAATCTCGACTCGATCACCGACATCATTTGCTGCCCGGGGCTCGACTACTGCGCGCTCGCGAATGCGCGCTCGATCCCGGTGGCGATGGACATCCGCAAGCGCTTCGTCGACGTCGATGAGCTGGCGGATATCGGCGAGCTCAAGATCAATATCTCGGGCTGCATGAATGCCTGCGGGCACCATCACGTCGGCCATATCGGCATCCTTGGTGTCGACAAGCGCAACGAGGAGTTCTTCCAGCTCACGCTCGGCGGCTCGTCGGACCAGAACGCCTCGCTCGGCGACCGGCTCGGACCCGGGTTGCCGCAGAGCGCAGTGCCGGACGCGATCGCGGCGATCGTCGAGCGCTACAAATCGCTGCGTAGCGAGGGCGAGCGATTCCTCGACACCTATCGCCGCGTGGGCATCGAGCCGTTCCGCGAAGCCGTCTACGGCAAGGACAGCGAAAAGGCGGTCGCCTGATGGCACTGATCCGCGACGATCAGCTCGCCGACGACGACTCCCGCCTGCTCACGGACGACGAAGCGCTGCCCGGGACGGGCAAGATCGTCGTCTCGCTTGCGCGCTGGCAGAAGGAGCGCGAGACGCTGGTCGCCCGCAAGGCGCCCGTCGGTGTGCGGCTCAAGAGCGACGAGTCGCCGGAAGCCATCGCCGCCGATCTCGACCGGCTCGCTCTCGTCGAGCTCGAGTTCCCGAAGTTCCGCGACGGCCGCGCCTATTCCAATGCGCGCATCCTGCGCGAGCGTTACGGATTTGGCGGGGAGCTCCGCGCCGTCGGCGACGTGCTGATGGAGCAGCTGCATTTCATGCTGCGCACGGGGTTCAATGCCTTCGAGATTGCGGGCCCGGATCCGCTCGAGCAGTATCGGACGGCCAAGGCCGAGTTTTCCGTGTGGTATCAGCCGACGGGCGACGGTCGGCCGACCGCGATCAGCCTGCGCCACCGCATGGCCGGCAATCGAAACGAGCGCTGAAAGCTTCCGACTGCGCGGGCGTCCGAAAGTCGCCGACTACTCGCGCGGCTTCCCGAACCCGACAACGACGCCGAGCGAAACCACGTCGCGGTCGAACTGCTGCCCGGAGCCGCCGAGCCCATCGTCGCCGACGTCCTTGAAGAGCTGGTATTCGAGGTGAATGCCGATCTCCTCGGTGAGCCTGATCTTCGTGCCGAGTCCCATGCTGAAGCTCGTGCCCTCGTCCTGGAATGGAGGCGCGAGCGTCGTGTCGATGTACAGCGCGTCCTGATCCCAGGCGAAAACGCCAACCGAGCCGAACACTGACACCCGCGTCTGCGAGCCCGGCGCCCAGCCGACGACGTAAGAGATGTCATAGCCCTCGGCGTCGAGAAAGTTGAAGAAGCTCCCGCCGGGTGTCGTGCCTTCGAAGCGGGCCATGCCGAGATCGATCCAGGAAACGACGACGCCCTGCATGGGGCTGATCATGTAGCCGCCGAAGATACGCATGCTGTCGTCGGAGTCGTCGCTCGTCGTGACTTCCCCGCCGATGTCGTAATCCTGCAGCGACGCCTGGCCGAAAGCCGCGCCGGCGATCCAGCCCGGGCTCTGGGCCGAAGCGGTGGCGGAGATTCCGGCGAGCGCGATGGCAACCGCGGTCCGATAGGTCAGTTTCATGAAAACTATTTCCTTGCTCTTGCGGATGGTAGCGTAGCAGCCGGGGCGAGGGGCACAGGCATGACGACAAGACGAAGTTTTCTGAAGCAGGGCGCGCTTGCCGCGGGGCTGGGCGCTGTCGGCAGCTCATGGCCGCGCGCCGGTCGCGCGCAGAACGACGATGCCGCTGTGCTCGCGCGACTCGCGAGCGATCTCGAGACGCACGCGTCATTCGGGCTCAAGTTCTCCGGCGGTCCGGGAGACGATGCAACCGCGGACTGGACTGCGGAGCGACTGCGTGCCTCGGGCTTCGGCGTGGACGTTGGAACCTTCGACGCGCCGTTCTTCGTGCGACGCAAGACGGAGATCCGGCTCGGCGCGACAGCGGTGGAGGTCGTGCCGCAGGCTCCGGTGGTCGTCACGGCAAACGTCGGCCTCACGGCCAGGCTCGCGATCGTCACCGAGGACGGCGTCGTCGCGGACGTCCGCGGTCGAATCGCCGTCATCGTCGCTCCCGAAGCGCGCCATGCCGCGCTGTTTCCGGGGCGCGGCATCGGTGGGACGGTCCAGGCCGCCGCTGAGGGAGGTGCCGCCGGGATCGTGCTCGTGACGACGGGCCCGACAGGCGAGGCGATCGCGCTCAACTGCCCGCCGGAGGCGCCGTTCGTTCCCGTGCCGCTCGCGATCCTTGCGCCGCGGCTCGCCGATTCCATCGTCGCTGCCGCACGCGAAGGCCGTGAGGCTACGCTCATTGTCGAAGGTGACGCGACGACGCGACCCTGCAAGAACGTCGTCGGCCGGATTGAGCGCGGGCCGCGCTGGATCGCGATGTCGACGCCGCGCTCGGGCTGGTACCACTGCGTCGGCGAGCGCGGGACCGGCCAGGCGGCCTTTCTCGAGATCGCCGACTGGCTCGCACGCGAATTTCGCGAGCACTCCATATTTCTTATGAATACGGGCGGGCACGAGTATTTCTTCGCCGGCTCGCATCACGCGATCGAAGCGGCGCCGCCGCCCGAAAGCACGGTCGCCTGGGCCCACATCGGCGCAACGCTCGCGGCGCGCGATGCCGAGCTCGTCGACGGCGACTGGCGCATGCTCGACAAGGTCGACCCCGAGCGCTCGTCGATGGCCACGGACAAGGCCCGGGCGGCCGTCGTGGCCGGCTTCGCGGGCCTGACCGGCCTCGACGATCCCGGCGTCGTCCGTCCGCAGGCCGGCGAGCTCTCGACCTTCACCGACAAGGGTTTCGACACAGCTTTCGCCTGCATCGGCCAGCATCGCTGGTTCCACACGACGGGGGATACGATCGAGCGCGTCGATGCGCGCTTGCTGCTGCCCGTCGTCCGGGCACATCAGGCGACGCTGGGTCGTCTCGTCGACGCCTGACCATCGCTCGCCTTGCCCGGTCCCGGGCGGCATCACTAGAATCGATCGGACATCGGATCGGGCGGGGGACGACATGTCGCGATTTGCAGTTTCGGGCTTTCTGCTGCCCCTGTGCCTGATCGCCGGGTGCTCCGACAGCGACCCGTTCGCGGATTTCGTTCCGGTCACCGACGCGATGCTCGCAGCACCCGACGCCTCCGACTGGCTCCTCTACAGCCGAACCTACGACGCGCAACGCTACAGTCCGCTCGACCAGATCGATCGCAACAACGTCGCGGAGCTCGAGCTCGCCTGGAGTAAAGCGATTCCCGACGGAACCATCGAGGTCATTCCGCTGGTCTACAACGGGGTGATGTATCTGCCGGTGCCCGCAGGCGGCGGCGGTGGCGGTCGCGGTCGCGGTCGCGGCGGCGGCGGCGGTGGTGGCGGCGGCGGTGGCGGCGGTGGTGGCGGTGGTGGCGGTGGCGGCGGTGGCGGCGGCGGTGGCGGCGGTGGCGGCATCGTGGCGATCGACGCGACGAACGGCGAGACGCTCTGGCACTACCGGCCCGA
>Ga0315912_10000954_pt1 | contig 40266 bp, 30 predicted proteins | sample VfabasoilMG_FD_204469 | JGI IMG/M metagenome (GOLD analysis project Ga0315912, IMG submission 204469) | Garden soil microbial communities collected in Santa Monica, California, United States - V. faba soil | ecosystem: Environmental > Terrestrial > Soil > Garden | place: USA: California... | reverse complement strand
ACGGTTTACTTCGCAAGTCCAATGACGAGCGCAAGGCTCAACCTCGTGGACCGCCGACGCGGCAGCTCAGCTTTCGGCTGGTCACGCATGACCTATAGAAGGAAGGGGCGGTACAAAACGCCACCCGACCCCTCTGCATCATGAGCCGGGTTGAACTGCCATTGTCAAAACCATCGCGCGGGAAGGCCCATATGTTCTGATGAGCGCGAAAACACGGGCCCACCTCGAGTGGTTGGGTCGCCGTGGTGGACTGCCGCGAGACTTTCCGAGCAGCGCTTACCAGCTTGAGGGCCCCCACCCCAACTCGCGCGCCATCCGCGAACGCATTTTGCCACTTCCCTCGTCTTAACCACAGTGGGCGAAGATGCCACAAAGCGGGGGCTCCCCACGGGAGACTTTCCATCGTGGGCTTACCCTTTTCCCGCTTGGAAGTTCCTGATCGCGGCTATGCCGCTGTTTCGAGTGGCGTCTTTGGTCGCGTGGAAGAAATGGTTTGAAGAGTGGCTCAAACACCTGAGCCTTTCCGTTGGCGAGAGGTGACCACCGACGCATCGCAAATCTGCGGTTCTTTTTGCAAGAATCAAACAACCCCATGATTCCACACGAAGTTCAAACAAATCAAACGTTCCACGCCAACAGCAAGGAAATGGCTCTCGCTATGCACGTGCAAGAATCGGAATAGCACGATAATTCCACGCGTTACATTCAGTTCTGGCACGGAACCAAGTGCGTGGATCGGTTCATCGAAGTCAGGACCCATCAGACTCGCAGGTCAGAGCAATCCCGAGGACGATATTGCCGCGTCGCACATCATCAACAATGACTTCAGCTATCAGGATGGGCCTATTCAAATCTGTACATGGCACGCCTTTATCCCGACCTTTGGATGCTCGAGAAACCGACTCATCGCAGGCTTTGGTCCGTGTGGTAGAACGGGAGTTTGCCTGAATCCGCTCGAATAGCTATTCAGCGAGTTTGCTAGCTCAGTATTTCGTGCGTCGCATGCGTCGGGCTCCATGAGACGACGAAGCTCGTAGCGAAGTTCTCTGACCGCGTCTCTTTGCGTGCAGTGACGAATTCCAATCAAAGTCAAAATGCTTATCCTAGTGCCTGCCCTACGACGGCTCGAGTCGCTTCGATAGGTTGTCACCACTCTTTGGACTTTCTCGAACAAGCTTCCGAAGGCCTTTTGGATTGGTCATGCCGAGCAAATCCCACACCGGTTCGGCTCCGGCAATGCACCCGCTGAACAGTTACGTCGGGGTAGCGCACCGAGGCGCTGATTCTTCACGCCAACGCAGCCTGTCGACCGCAAGTACAGTCATCGGGGCAGAACGGGCCTGTTGCGACCACCGAAGAACGCGTTCACCTTCCCGATCGGGGGCTCGGGTTCCGTCGCTCACCGCGGCGAGCGTCCAATCGCGATGAGCCTGAATATCAACTTCGACCATCCATTCAGTCTAGCCACCCGAAAACGGCCAACCAGCAAAATCGTCAAACTAGCCAATTGACCCAGTAACCATTTTTCCTCCATACAAACACATGACAAATTATTACATGCATTCGGTTGACGAATATAGCCAATCATGGCAATCACTCAACGTATGAAGAAGAACCATCAGCTACTCTTCCATGCGCTGGGGATGCTTACTTTGGGTGCCTGCGACTATGTTCCACCCGAGGAGGACGACGGAAATGTGCGAAGAGACGGCGGAGACGTGCGAGGAGACGACGAAAACGATGCCGCGGAGACCTCTTTCAAAGAGGTGCCATTCTTGAACGAAGCTGATTACCGTCAGTTTCTCGACGAAACGGCAAAGGAATCTCCCGATGCAAGCATCTTCGAGTTCGTCGGCTACGTGCGAGCCAGGGAGAGTTACCTCCCTTGGGTACATAGCCAAGAGCCGGTCTACTCAGTCAAGGAGCTTTTGCAAGCGAAAGGCATCGCTGAAGAGAGACCGGAGGTCGGTGACGATGTCGGCAGAGGCTTACTTCTATCCGCGGACGGGCGCCTGTTTGTCGAGCGCGAAGAGGTGGTCACGGCGCGTCGAGCCAAGCTGGCTGGCCGGGAGGAGCCCCAAGTCTCTCAACCATCTGACGAGATGCGGGGTGTCGATTCGCCTCCGCCCACAAATATTCATCCGCCGTCCGTGGATGACACGGATTTTCGCGACACTATTCACGGGAGTGATGGGCGGTCGTTGACCACAGCCACTGACTATCCAGAAAGGGCCGTGGGTTTAGCTCTTCTGCGCGGAGAAGCGATTGGAAGTCTAAACAGGGGGGCCGGCTCGGCAACCTACATTGGTCCGAGGCATGTGCTTACCGTTGCGCACGCGATTGCTGACGACAACGGAAACCTGAAGCCCCCTCTACACGTCGCACCTCTCGTTCGGGGGCAAAGATGGGTGGGCGGTCCCGAACTACAGCAGTGCGAATGGGACGCTTCTGCGAAAGCGCCCTACGGCGTTCGCCCGGTTCAGTGGTACTACTGGCCAAGTCAGTTCGATGGCGGAATCGCTTACGACTATGGACTTCTGATCTTATCGGACACATGCAACGTCTTACCAGGTTGGATTCAGTTCGGACACCAAACATGCACATGGCTGGATTACCGCGGCGGAATGTTTATGGAAGGGTCACCTTCACCCTCTAAAACTTGTGCAGACGACTGGTGGGGCGACGGACTCTGTGACGGGTTCGTATACTTTCAGTACGAACAGACGAACTCATGCGTGGGCGACTACCTGTATTCCAATTTTGATGTGCAGGAGGGCCAGAGCGGAGCAGGTGTAGTCTACGACATCGACGGCAGCAATAAGACTGTTTACGGTGTTCACAAAGGCTCCGAAGGAGCATACACCTACGCAAAGCGTCTTCAAAGTGGAAGTTACTCAACGCTATGCGGGTGGCTACAAAATTGGACTAGCCAGTATGCCTCTAACCCTTCCTGCTAAGGCAGTCGTTTCCGACTCATCCAGCTTGGGTTCGTGGGTCGCGATGTGAAAAATTTAGGCTCACATAGGCCGGCATATCCGGCTGGCCTATGTGAATAGTCAGCATAGCAACGAAACGGGCCACCGATGCGCACACTGTTTATTGAAAAATTTTTGACCGCACACGAAGTCGGCAATTTTCGTGCTTTTTTGCGCGACGTTCCATTCGAGAACGGAAAAGTATCTGCGGGCAACTGGATTCAAGACACAAAGAGCAACAAGCAGGCGATGCCGGAGTCGGTCCGGCAACTTGCTGACACGCTTGCTCAGCGCCTTTTTGGCTTCGAAGCTCTCGTTCAATACGCGCAGCCCTATAGAGCTGGCGCACCAACGTTCTGCAGATATGACACGGGAGACTTCTACGAAAGACACGAAGACAATCCCCTTCAACAGAAACTGCGTGCCGACATTTCGTATACTCTTTTTCTTAGTGAGCCAACCGAGTATGAAGGTGGCGCGCTGTTTATCGATGAAGAGGCCAACGAATCGGTGGCGTACCGGCCTCCTGCAGGGTCATTACTGCTGTATCCTTGCGGCACACCTCATAGTGTTGAAAGGGTAACTGGAGGCACTCGCTTTGTCGCGGTCGGTTGGATTCAGAGCGTGTTCCGCAGCCAAGAACAGCGAGAAATGATCAGTGAGTTCCAAGCTGCTCTCGATATTCTACTCCACGGAGTGGGGCCAAGGGACCAAAGCTTTTTGAGGCTCAATCGGATTCGGAACTACCTCGTGCGTATGTGGTCGGAGGCTCGCTAGTCTAGGGCTGCAGGACTCATCGGCTCGCGTCGAGGGTCAACCGTTCTCGCGGGGCGATCGTGACTGTGGTCTGGACGAGGACCCGAGCCGGAGTGCAGACGTCGGGTACGCAGCGCACTTCGACGCGGTGTCGACCCGCCGCCATGGGCAAGGGACGCGTGGGGGTATGGCCGCGGGGACGACCGTCGACGTCGACCTCCGCCCATGCGACCGAGGGAGCGATCACCTGCAGCTCCCCCTCGGATGGGCGACCCCGATCGACGAAGCGAGCCGTTCGATCGACGGCGTCCGGCAGGGGCGGGGCGGGGGTTTCGGGTTCGTCTCGGCGGCTCGGAGTCTGGGGCGGGCGTCTGTCTCCACGGATCGACGGGGAGGGCGGAGCCACGATGGGACGGGGGTTCTCGGTCGGGATCGCGGCATCGGGGGGAGGGGCTTCGGTGCGGCGATCGGCCGCGACGAACGTGTTCTCGTCGTGGGTGGCTGGACGGGTGGCGAGATGGGTGGCTGGGGTCGACGATTCGCTCGGCGCGAGGATGGACTCCGTGTTGGCCCACCGTTGGAGTGCGGTGGGGGGCCGCTGCGCGGCGAGGTTCGAGGTCGACAAAATCCCTACGCCGGTGATGACGAACAGTGCGAGGGCGAGCGCGATGAACCGCGGCCAAGCTCCGCGCTGGCCTGGCCGAGCGTTGTCAGAGGGGACGCCGGACGACAGTGGCTGTGCGTGCGTGATCGCGGTGAGTCGGGTCGCATACGTGTGTCCCGAACCCTGGAACGGCTGTGCGTGGCCCGATGGAGCGGGCTGCCAGGCGTCGTCCCAACCGTTGGGGAAGGTCTCTGCGAGGCAAGCCCCGAGTTCCGCATCGCCGAAGTGAGTGTTGAAGGCGGTCAGGGCAGGGTGGAGTCGGCGAAGCAGCATGCCGGCGTTGGGTGGCCGAGCACTGGCGGAGAGCGAAAGAGCACTCGCCAAAACCTCCCGTAGCTCGATCGGTACGTCTTCCAGTTCTGGCAGGGACCACACTCCGGCTTTGGGGAAGGCTGGCCGTCCAGTGATGAGTTCGAACAGTAAACACGCCGTGCTGAAGACGTCTGCACTCGGATCCGCCACCTCGCCGCGCGCTTGTTCGGGTGCGACATACCCGGCCGATCCGGCGCGGACGTCCACGCGCTCACGAGCCCGAACCGCGATGCCAAAGTCGACGATCCGGACTTGACCGCTACGGTCGAGCAGCACGTTGCGGGGCGAGATGTCGCGGTGAACCACGGCGGGCCGACCCGGCTCATCGCGATGGGCATACGCGAGGCCCGTCAAGACACCGCGGCCGATGTGGAGTGCAACCGCGACGGCCTCACGCGGTGGAGGCCTGCGCCAAGCTCGAACGAACTGCTCGACCGAGGGGCCATCGACATATCCCATCGCGATGTAGAACGTGTCCGCGACGCGGCCCAACTCGTAGATCGGCACGATGTTGCCGTGCGACAACGCCACCGCCGTTTTGGCCTCGGCCGCGAACATCTCGATGAACCGTGGGGTCGCGGCGTACTCGGGTAGGATCGTCTTGATGACGAGGTGATTCTCGAATCCGAACTCACCCACCCATCGTGCGCGATAGACCTCGCCCATCCCTCCTCGCGCGATCAAGCGGTCGAGTCGGTACTTCCCGAACTCGACGGGTTCGCGGTCGGCATCGTCCACGCCGTGGTATCGTGCGGTGGTGTTCGGCCCCGTGCACGTCGAATGGGCCCGAGCGAGCAAGTTGCGATCGTTCGCCCTCGGGATCGCGATGTCTGGCTGGGGGACCGCCTGCGACGAGGTCGAAGTGGCGCGATTGGTCCCGCTCCCTTGTGGGGTCGAAGATGGGTCGATCGATGCGATCCGCGTCCGTCCTCGCGGAGACTTTCCGTCGAGTCGCGCCATTTCGGTGCTGGTCGGGGAGAACGGCGCAGAGTTGTCCGACCTTGCCGACGACGTGGCTGGGATCACCGTCGAAGGTTTGTTTGGGGACAGCCTCGTCGAGGTCGTCGGGCGGACGGGACGCTACGAACGAAGCGGCGAACTGCCCGTCTATTTCGCGCCACCGGATACGCTCTGCCCCATCGCCATGCCCTCGCCGGGGCGGCAGGTCGGCGCGCTCGTATCGTTGGCGAACGGTGCGGTGATCGGAGTGGGGGGCCGTGACACGAACGGCCGGTTGCTCGACGACCTCGTCGACTACGTCGACTCGCAGCTCGATGCCGAGGTCTCGGCCGCTCATCTCTCGGTGCCTGCAACGGGCCAGACCGTCCACGCGATCGAACCCGAGGCTGCGCTCGTCATCGGTGGAGCCGGGTCGAACCGATCGTCCCTCGCCACGATGGTCGAGATCGTTGTCGCGGAAGATGGCACGTTGCGCGTAGGTGAGCCCATCGCGATGCGGGTGGGCTTGGGCGAGCCGCGTCCGCGAGCGCACCACGGAGCCGTGACTCGACTGGACGGCACCATCCTCGTCGCCGGCGGATGTGCTCGGTCGCTCGATGGTGAGTGTGCGGTTGGACCGGATTCGGTGCGATCCGATGCCCTCTGGATCGACGGCCGGGGCCTCACCATCTCCGAAGCGCCAGGGCTTCCCCGCGGCCGGTTCGGGCACTTGCTCTTGCGTGGATCCGACGACGTGATCGTGGCGCTCGGTGGCTTCGATGAGACCGGCGACCCCGACCAGACGATCCTGGTGCTCTTGCCCGGCGCGGACGCATGGGCTCCTTACGGCGCACCGCTCGGGGAAGCGCTCGCGCAAGATCGAGCCATCGTCGGAGGGACCCTCATCGAAGGCGGAATCGTCGTCTTGCTCGTCTCCGACGGGCGCATCGTATGGGTCGACGAAACGAGCCGAACGGCAGAGGCAGAAGGGTGTGGAGCGGAGCTCGGGCCCCCGTGCTTCAGCGTCGCGGGGGAAACTGGGCTTGGCCTTGGGCGTCGTGGGCTCGTCACCCTTCCCGGCGAGCGGGTCTTGGTCGAAACCTCGATCGTCGGCGCGGCATTGCTCGGTCTCGCCGATGGTGGATCCGTCGAGCTCGCGCCGTGGTCCGCGGGCGTGCAGTCGGTCCTCCTGGCCGACGGCTCGGCGCTCGTCGTGGGAGGCGGAGACGTGGACCGCGGTTGGATCGGCCGGGTACGGCCACCGCTCGACGGCCCCGACGAGACCCTTCCGCCGATCGAATCGCTCGCTCCGGGTTCGTTCGTCGTTCACGACCCGGGTGGCCTCGGAGCGCCACGAGTCTCCACGTCGGGGACGACCTTGGTCCTCGACGGTGATCCGGCGGTTCCGTCCGATCTGCTGGCGACGTGGGTTCATATCCGCGGCTTTCGTAGCCGCCAGTTTCGCTTCGAAGTCGACCTCGAAGCCCTCCGCGGCGCACGGCCGTGGCTGGTATTTCCGCGCGGGGTGGTGGCTCGGGTCGAGATCCGTTTCGACGAGGACGCGATCCGATTCAATGAACGCTCGGCGGACGGTGGCAATGCTGCGGTGACGTGCGCTCGGCCGGGGATCGATTTCAGCGGCCTCGGACGATCGATCCGCGTCGACGTTGCTCCGGACGCGATCGCGATCCGCAGCGAAGGGCGCTTGCTCGCGCAATGCCCAGGCATCAGCGACCAGCCCGTCGCCGTCGGGCTCGGGATGATCGGCGATGGGACGATCCGTGCCTCGGACTTCCGGCTCGCACGGAATTAGCCTTAGAGGGGCCTTTCGCAAAGGCCCCTCGCTGCGGCAGCAAAGCTGCCTCCGCACACCCGAAACGCTCGCCTTCCGGCTCGTTGGGGTGCTCCGTCTGGGCGGCGACGGGACGGTGCTGCGTCGCAGGGCCCCGCTACGTTCGCATACCCGAAACGCTCGCCTAGCGGCTCGTCTCGCCTCCGGGGGGGAACCTGTTCAGTTACAGATGTCGGGTTCTTGCGGGTGCAATTCGCGGAGGGTGAGTGCGGCTTCCCACGCGACTTCGTTGTCTTCGCCGAGGCGTGCGCACAAGACCCGGGTGGCGGTCTCGGTCGGTTCGGGGGCGTAACGCAAAGCGACGATCAGGCGTCGTGCGAAGCCGCGGTCGGAATCACCATCGAGAACCTTCGCGACCGCTGTGACGCCGTCCGGTCCGCCATGGCGAACCAGCTGGCGGGCGGCCTCGGTTCGAAGCTGAGGATCGGCGCGACTGTCCCGAAGCTCGCGCAGCAACGCATCGGTCGCGTTGGGACTCTCGCAGCGGCCCAGCGCCTGCAAAGCATTGCGGGCGACGACGCGGATCGGGTCGCCACCCCGGTCGGTGGTGGTACTCGTGCGCGACAGCAAGGCGACCACATCATCGTTGCAGGGGGCTTCGACACGGCTGAGCGCCGCCCGTCGGACTTCGGGCCAAGGGTTCGCGAGTGCGAGGTCGAGCCATGCCTGGTCGGCCGGCAGGTCGGCGAGGCGGTAACCGAGCGTCGCAAGTCGAGGCGAGTCTTCGTTGGCCAACGCGAGATCCGTCGCGAGGCCGGCCGCGGCTTTTGGCACGAGGGCTCCGAGCACGAGAGCTCCGAGGACTTCGCCGGTCTGCGTGTTTCGCTCGAGCGGGGCGAGATACTGGCGACCCAGCTCGAGCAGCGCGGTCGTGGCGAGCTCGCTGTCGAGAGCACCAAGGCTACGAATCGCCGCGACGCGGATCGTGAACGGAGCATCGGTGCCGCGGACCAGGGTCCGGAGGTGAGTGACGAACTCGGGTTCGGGGCCTCGGCCAAGTCGAGCACGCAGCACGAGCAACGCGGGTAGCCGAGCCGTGGACGTCGGATCCAATCCCTGGGGCGTGTAGATGGCGGTGTCGAGGTTGGCGGCGAGGATGGTTCGCGCCTCGTCGTCGGAATGTCCGCGATGCTCGACCGCGCGGCGCAACGACGCTTGCAGGGTTCCTCCGCCGCCCGAAACCAACGCGACGATGTCGCCGAGCCGAGCATTCGGTGAGACCTCGACGAGATCTTCGAGGAGGACGGCACGCACGTTCGTGGGGACCTCTCGGTCCCCAACGAGCGTCAGCAAGGGAACGAGGGCCGCAGCTCCCTGGGCCCGCAAGAGTGGACGAATCCGATCCGCGGCTTCGAGCGCAGCCGAAGGTTTGGGCGCTCGAGCGATCGCGCGACGCAGCTCGGTCGCGAAGAGCTCGACATCGACGTTCCCACCGAGCCGCGCAAGGATGTCGAGCAAACGCTTGCGCTCCGCGGGACCTGGGGGAGGGACGGCCTCGAGGCGATCGAGCAGCGCTTCGGCAGCGATCTCGGGATGCGACTCGAGCCGGGAACGGGCTTCCAAATAGGCTCGAGAGGAATCGTTCAGGATCACCTCCACATCGAGTGGGGCCTGGTCTTGGTAGTCGGCGAGCGGCTCGGTGACGTCGACCTCCGCTTCGATCGTCGACGGGGCGCCCTCGACTTTTTGCTCGGGGGCGAATGCGAAAATGACGGATCCGATCCACGAGAGCCACACGAACGAGGTCACGAGATCTCGAATGTATCAGCGAAGACGTGTCTCATGGCTTCCGCTCATGCGCGAATCCACTTGTCAAACCAAGGCCTCGGATTCCACTCTCTCGGGGGTGGGGCCCGACGCCTATCACTACGAGCTCCCTACGGAGCTCATCGCGCAGGTCCCCGCACCACGCCGGGGTGATGCTCGACTGTTGGTGGTTCCATCGCGAGGTCTCGTGTCGCACGCGTCGGCGCGAGTCGTTGCGCGTCATCTGCCCGTCGACGCGCTCGTCGTGGTGAACACATCGAAGGTGGTTCCCGCTCGACTGTTCTTGCAACGCGACGATGGTCGTTCGTTCGAACTGCTGCTCTGCAGTCCTGCCGCTCGGCAAGGGCCGGGCACGCGGATCTCGGCGTGGGTCCGCCACGCGAAGCGGTTGCGCGAAGGGGATCGGATCGCAGCGTCGGGCTTGGCGTTGCGCGACTGTGGGATCGACCCCATCGACCCCCGGGCTCATGTGTTCGAGGTGTTGACCGGCGACGTGTTGGTGGCCTGCGAAGCCTTCGGGCAGGTCCCGTTGCCGCCCTACATTCGGCGCGAGGCCGGTCCGGATGGCGTCGATCGTGAGCGCTATCAGACCGTCTTTGCCGATGCGCCGGGATCGATCGCGGCTCCGACCGCCGGCCTTCACTGGGAGCCCGAGGTCCTCGCATCGCTCGACGTCGCTCGGATCACCTTGCACGTCGGCCCGGGGACGTTCTTACCGCTTCAGGCCGCCGATGTTCGCGATCATCGAGTCGGATCGGAGCGACTCATCCTTGCCGAAGACGACGCCGAACGCATCGAAGCGGCGCGACGCGGTGGACGACCGATCGTTGCGATCGGAACGACGGTCGCTCGAGCGCTCGAGTCGCTTGCGCTCGGAGGCCGTCCGATCGCGGCGGCCCAGACCGCAACCGATCTCGTGATCCTTCCCGGCTTTCCATTTCAGGTGGTCACGCATCTCCTGACCAACTTCCATCTCCCGTGCAGCAGTCTGCTCATGCTCGTGTGTTCGTTCGCAGGGCGCGATCGAGTGCTCGAGGCGTACGCCACGGCGGTGGAGCATCGCTATCGATTCTATAGCTACGGGGACTGCATGTTGTGCGAGCGCGTACCCGCCTCACCGTGAACGAACCCTTCGCCCAACCCTAGTACTCGGTGCCGTTGGGCTATGCCCGGCTGCGAACTTCCGGCACGAGGTACTCGTACCTCGCCAGAGGGATCTTGACCGGTTGCAACACCGCCCCATCCCGCCTCATGTTGTTCCTGTGGCGAGGTACTAGCGCTTGCTCGCCGAGCGAGGTCAAGCGAGAGTGGCGCGCGACATGTCCATCGCTTCGAATGGCGCCGAGCGGCCCGATCCCGCCCAAGGGCGATCGGCATCGGGTGATCGTCCCGCGGGCACGTTCGAGGTCCTCGCGACCTGCGGTGACGCTCGCACGGGGCGGCTGTGGACCGCCCACGGTCCGGTCGAAACGCCTTGCTTCATGCCCGTCGGCACCTACGGCGCGGTCAAAGGGCTCACGCCGAGCGACCTCGAGATCGTGGGTGCGCAGGTCGTCCTCGGGAACGCGTATCACCTTGCTCACCGGCCTGGATTCGACCTCATCGCGCGGTTGGGCGGGTTGCATGCGTTCATGGGGTGGTCGCGAGCCATCCTCACCGACAGCGGCGGCTATCAGGTGTTCAGCCTGCGCGGGTTCCAGAAGATCGACGACGATGGTGTCGATTACCGCACGCACTTCGACGGCTCGGCGCACCGCATGACGCCACAAAGCGTGCTCGAGGTCCAAGCCGCACTCGGTTCGGACATCTGCATGATCCTCGATCATTGCCCGCCGGGAGATGCCGACCGCAGTGTGGTCCTCGACGCGATGCAGCGGACCACGCGATGGGCCGAGGTCGCGGCGGCGCTGCGGGATCGGATCCTCGGTCGCCACCAGCTTTGTTTCGGCATCGTGCAGGGCGGAACCGATCTGGAGCTGCGACGCCAGCACTTGTCGCAGATCGCACCGCTACCCTTCGATGGCCTCGCATTGGGTGGGTTGTCGGTGGGGGAGCCAACCGCCTTGATGCACAGCACGATCGCGACCGTCGTGCCTTGGATGCCCGAGCAGCGTCCGCGCTACGTGATGGGGATCGGCACACCGCACGACCTCCTCGTCGCGATTCGCAGCGGCGTCGACATGTTCGATTGCGTGATGCCGACGCGGCATGCACGGAACGGCCAGCTGTTCACGTGGGGAGGGCGCCTCAACATCCGGCAGGCGCGCTATCGCGAGGATCCGGCCCCGCTCGACCCGGGGTGCCGTTGCGAGGCCTGCTCCCGCGTTAGCCGCGCCTATCTTCGACATCTGCATGCGCAGAACGATCCGTTGTTCGGGCGCTGGGCCACCGTCCACAATCTCTACTTCTATGGGCAATGGGTGGCCGTCCTGCGAAACGCGCTTCGCGATGGCTCCTTCGCTCCCGTCGAAGATCGGCTTTCTCGTGTGATCTCCGAGCACTATCCCAGGGATCCCGGGGCGGATGAGCTCTTGACCCTCGATGGCGAGGCTGCTAGTGACGCCGTTCGACCGGGGATCCTCCCGGCCGGCGAATCGGTCGTGCCCGTCGATGGGGCGTCAGATCGCCCATCGTCCTCGCCGATACTTCGCCCGTCCCGTTTTCCCAAGCGGCTGTCCGATGACTGAATGGAACCCCATCTCGATGCTCCTCACCGCAAGCGGTTTTCCGATCGGGCAGTTCGTTCCGCTGCTCCTCATGTTCGCTGTGGTCTACTTGCTCGTGCTTCGACCCATGTCGACGCAAGAGCGAGACCGTCGCAAGCGCATCGACTCGCTCAAAAAGGGTGACCAGGTGGTCTTGGCGGGCGGTCTGCTCGGCCGCGTGTCGAGTCTCGACGACCCCAAGATCGCCGTCATCGAGATCGCCGATCGCGTCAAGGTGCGGGTGCTCAAGCGCGAGATCACCGATACGCAGGCCGAAGCCTTGAAAGAGGAGTCGAAGGGCATCTTTGGTGGAAGCAACCGCTCGACGCCCAAGCCGGACGACAAGGCATCGACCACCGAATCGAAAGCCGAGTCGAAAGCCGAGTCGAAAGTGGCCGACAAAGCGAGCGCCAAGGGTGCGAACGCGTCCGCCAAAGCCTCCGACAAAGGTTCCGCACGCGCGGCAGGGACCGAGGGGCAGCCCGATAAATCCTCGTCCTCGTCTTCGTCTTCGTCCGACAAGGCCCCGGCGGGCGAAGTCGCCAAAGCCTGAACTTCTCTTCGCTGGATAGGTCACCCCGATGCGTCGATTTCTACGCTTGAAGGCCGTGGTGCTGTTCGTAGTGTCGCTCCTCGCGACGCTCATCGTGTTGCCTTCGCTCGTTCCCAATCCCGATGAAAACCTCCCTTCGTGGATCACGAGCGTGTTCCCGAACCGGTTCAAACTGGGCTTGGACCTCCAAGGTGGTCTGCATCTCGAGTACTCCGTCGCGGTCGACGAAGCGATCGAACAAAACCTCGATCAAATCGCCGGTGAACTCGAGTCCAAGTTCCGCGAAAAGAAGAACGTCGACGTCAAGATCACGCGGCGGGGGATCGACAGCCTCGTCCTCGAGTTCGAAACCCCCGACCAACTGAGTCTCGCGACCGACGACGTCATGGGGATCACCTTCGGCATCCTCGAGCGCGTGGACTCCGATCCGGGGCCCGACAGCAGCAGGACGATCACGCTCCAGATGCCACAGTCCGTCATCGCGGACAATCGAGCGGCCGCCGTCGCAAACTCACTCGAGACCGTGCGCAAGCGGGTCGACGCGATGGGCGTTGCGGAGCCGAGCATCTACCCGAAGAACCGACAGATCGTCGTCGAGCTTCCGGGCAAGTCCGACGCGGAGGCTGAAGCGCGTGCAGCTGCTTCCGAAGCTTCGGCAGCGGTCAAGGATGCGCTCATCCGGAACGGGGCGGAGCACGTCATCGTCGACCTGCTTCCCGAGCGGATGTGGGACTTCAGGGTGACGGTTCCCGAGGGTGATGCGCGAGCTTTGCTTCGCACGACCTTCGCTCAAACCATGAGCGAGGATGGAGTCATTTTCGATCCGCAGCTTCCCGCCGAGCTCCAGGTCGTCACCACCGACGGCGGCGAGTCTCAAGAAGATCCCTCGTCCGTCGTGTTGACTCCATCCGAGTCCGCGCGTGAAAGCATCCTCGCCGAGCAGGGCGACTTCCGTCGGCTGTTGCGGGTCATCGAACGTCAGGCCGTGTTGACCATGCACTTGGTCGACGACGAAACCCTGTTTCGCGACACACGGAAGCCCTACCTTCGCGCGCTCTACGAATCGGGGCTGGTGCGCCAGGGGATGGGGATCTCCGTGAACCTCGAATCCGACTACGGGCGCGAAGGTGGCGTTACGGTGCGCGAGCCCGTTGCGTTCTACGCCAAGGATTTCGACACGCTCGATCGGTTCTTCAAGAACCTGCCGATCGAGTGGCGTCCACCCCCAGAACTGAAGGTTGCCTTCGGACCCACGCCGATCCAAACCCGACGGGGCTCGAGTAGCGGTGGCGGCGTGGAGACGGTCTATCGGACCTACGTCATCAAGTCGCGCGCCAGCGTCAGTGGTCGACACATCGTGTCCGCGAGCGTCGGATTCAGCCAAGACGACGGCGGTGCCGAGGTCGACGTCAAACTCGACAGCGAGGGTGCTCGTCTGTTCGAGGTGATGAGCGGAGAAAACGTCGGACGCAAGATGGCGATCGTGCTCGACGATCAGGTTCGGTCGGATCCGATCTTCAACGAACCCATTCCTGGCGGAAACGTCCGGATCGCGCTCGGCGCGACCCCCAATCAATCCCAGACCGAAGCCGCGAACGATCTCGTCAAGGTGCTCAAGAGTGGTTCGCTGCCCGCAAGGCTCCAAAAAGAACTCGAGCTCAAGGTCGGGGCCGATCTCGGAGAAGAAGCCGTACGGAGCGGGTTCTTGGCCTTCGTGTTGGGCCTCCTCGCGGTCGTGATCTTCATGATCGTCTACTACCGCATGTCGGGGTTCATCGCGGTGATCGCGATCGTGCTCAACATGCTGTACATCTTGGCAGCGATGGCCTTGTTCCAGGCCACGTTGACCTTGCCGGGTATTGCCGGGATCGTGCTCACCATCGGGATGGCGGTCGATGCCAACGTCATCATCTACGAGCGCATCCGCGACTACTTGCGCGAGGGTTATTCGGCGCGAGCGGCCGTCGAATCGGGCTATGACCGAGCCTTTACGACGATCGTCGACGCACAGCTCACCACGGCGATCGCGGGGCTCGTCCTTTATCAATACGGGTCGGGACCGATCCAAGGCTTTGCCGTCACGCTCCTCATCGGCATCGCCACGTCGATCGTCACGGGCGTCTCCTGCACCCGTTTGTTCTTCGACGTGCAAGCGAATCGCCGCGGCTTCGACCGGGTCTCGATCTAACGGTTGCCACGGGGGGCCACGGTCGTGAGCGGGCGACCCCTGGACTCGACCTCCGAGCCTCCTCGGATCGTGGAACGACCGGGCGCCCCGGACCGGGACGTTCTGCGGGAACGCGGGCGCGAGCTCGGTATCCATCCTCTGCTCGTGCGGTTGATGTACACGCGCGGCGTTGCGAATGCGATCGAGCAACGAGAGCTGTTCGAAGCCCGCCTGGGGGGACTACGACAACCCGATGCGATGGCAGGTTTCACGGCCGCCCTCGACCTCCTCGAACGAGCGATCGAAAGCGGAATTCGCGTCGGGGTGTTCGGCGATTACGATGTCGACGGGGTCACCACTGCGGCCATCCTGACCACGTATCTCGAGGCACTGGGTCTCGAGGTCGTCTCGCGGGTCGCCCACCGCGAGCAGGGCTACGGGTTCACGGTGATGGACGCGGATGCGTTCGTCGATGCCGGGGTCGAGCTCGTCATCACGGGAGACGTCGGGACCTCGGATATCGACGCCATCCGTCGCTTACGTGAGCACGGCGTTCGTTCGATCGTCATCGATCATCATCAGGTGCCCAAAGTCTCGCCGCCGGCGGATGCATTCATCAATCCCCATCAGTCGAGCTGTGCTTTCGCGTTCAAGGGCTTGTGTTCGGCGGGTGTCGCGTTTTACCTCTGCGCGGGGTTGCGCAGCCGACTCAAGGCCAAGGCGCAAGCACGACTGCCCCCCGATCCACGGGAATGGCTCGACCTCGTCGCAGTCGCCACGATTTGCGACATGATGCCGTTGCGCGCCGAGAACCGAGCCTTGGTGAGGGCAGGGCTTCGTCGCTTGTCGGATCGGGCACGACCCGGGTTTGCGTCCTTGCTTGCAGCCGCAGGGGTCGAATCCGACGTAAACATCGACGAGGAAGTCGTCGGGTTCAAACTCGGACCGCGTCTCAACGCGCCCGGTCGCATGGGCGCAGCGGAGCCAGCCTTGCGGCTGCTTCGTTCGCGAACGGCAACCGAGGCGGAACCTCTTGCCGAACAGATCGAGATGTTGAACGCGCGTCGTCGGCATCATACGGAGGAGGCCACCAGCCAGGCGCTCGTCCTTCTCCAAGGTGATGCCGAACTCGCCGCGAGGGCGGGGTTGGTCGTGGCGAGTGAAGCGTGGTTGCCGGGGATCGTGGGCATCGTCGCGGCTCGGCTCGCGGAGCGATACGGACGACCGGCGGTCGTCTTGGCGATCGATCCTGCAGAGGCACTCGCCCGAGGATCGGTGCGGGGAGTCCCGGGCGTCGACGTTCGAGCTGCACTCGAGGCCTGTGGTTCGATCATCGACCGTTTCGGCGGTCACCGAGAGGCTGCGGGGTTGACCTTGCGATCCACACGGATCGGCGAGCTCGCGTTGGCGTTTGCGGCCGCCATCGCGGCGCAACCGCGGAGTGTCGACGGCGAGTTCGATCGAGAAGTCGTCGACTGTGCACTGCCGCTACGGGTCGTCGACATGCAGATGTGCGAAACCCTCGATGCGCTCGGACCTTACGGGATCGAGTTCGAGGCGCCGCGATTTTGGGCTGAAGGACTCCGCGTCGAAACCGTACGCGTCCTCAAGGAGCGGCACCTGTTGCTGACCCTGAGTCAAGCGCAGGCTCGCCGAGAGGCGATCGCGTTCGACCAAGCGCACCATGGACTCGCAATCGGTGACGAGGTCGGATGCATTTTTGTCCCTAGACTCGAGCGTTTCCGTGGCGAGAGTCGTGTGCGGCTCCAGATCGATCGCTTGTGGCGGAGTCGCGCAAAGTGCTAAACCCCGCGCATGGGGTCGGTCATGCGTCTCGTCATGGACGGCAGGGGATGGTGCGGGGCCGCGTTCATCGGGTGTTCGCTCGCCGCCGCCTGCGGCCTCACGACCGATCCCGTAGAACGCCGCGACGCCGAAACCTCGCGACTCGCGACCTGTGAGAATCCAAGCGAGCTGCCCCAATTCGATACGGTGGCCTCGGGCGATCTTGGTGAAACGGGGACGCTCACGGGTTGGTGCGGACAGGATCAGGGCGGCGAGGTGGTGTACCGGTTCGTTCCGAGTACCTCGACCGACGTCAACCTCGAGTTCATCGGCAGCCAGACCACCGCCGATGCGACCTTGCGGGTGCAGCAGGGATTTTGCGGCAACGATCCCTCGGGCGATGTGACGCTCATCTGTGATCCGACCGCGATCGCGAGCACGGGGAGTGATGTTCGTCATTTCTTCGCTCAGGCCGGGGAGGAGTACTTCATCATCGTCGACAGCGATGATCCCGGCTCGTTTGCATTCGACTTCGGGCTCCGCAATCCGGAAATCGAACAATGCAACGTGCACTCCGAGCAGATTGAACAATCGAGCGGGGCGACCTTTCGGTGGACGAACGAGTTCGCGCGAGGACACGGTCGAGTCGATGGGGCGTGCCCTTCGCCCGGTCGGGAGAACATGTTCGAACTCGACGCGAGTTACGCCGGCCGCGTCGAAGTCACGGCGATCGGTCACAACGGGCTCGAGCCGGTTTTGAGCGTCCGCCAAGGGTGCGGAGGCGTGACCGAGCTCGGTTGTTCATCGCCCAACGACCGCGAGCGCGCTTCACTCGATGTGACGTTGCCCAGCGCGGGCCGCTACTACGTCGTCATCGATTCCGCCACCATCGATAGCGGTGACTACGAGCTCGAAGTCCATTTTCCCGATTGATCGGCATGCGGCCTCCTGCGCTGCCGATCAGGTGTAGTCGAGGTACTCGGTGAACCGCTCGAGGCCGCCTTTTGCTACGTTGGGTGCGTGCTTCGGCCGTGGATCCGCGTTGCACGTCCCCCAGGTTGGGTGTCGGCGGCCATCCGTTGGGGGACAGGAACGCTCGCCGTCTTGCTGCTCATCCCGGTCGTGCTGGCTCGCCTGCCCGAGTCCTTTCGGGTCGCCGATCATCGACTCGGCATCTTGATTCGCGTGCTCGCGACGGTGGTCGTCCTCTGGGGGATCGCGTGGCTACGGGCGTTGCTCTACTGCCGACTTCGCGCGGCCCCGTTCCTGTTCGCGGGGCGTCTCGCATTGCTCGATCATGGTCGTCGACAGTACCTGGACGTGGATCGTGTGGCGGATGTCTTCGTCGAGCTGGCTCCTCCTCCACTCGAAGAGATCTTCATGCTCGAGCTCGACGATGGGACGTCTCGACCGCTGTGCCCGGTCGGTTGGAAGGGCGCTGGACGACTCTATCAAGGCCTGCGAAAGGCCATCGATCGTCGCGCGAGACTGGATGCGGCCGCGGAGCGCTAGCGCACCCCAACGGATCGTCGTTCGAAAATCGCTCACTCGCACGGCGAGCCGACGCCTCGGCTTCGTTTCGAGGACTCCCGCTCGACGATGGGATCTCATGAGACCCGGAATCTTTCGCGTTGGCGGACCGCAATCGAGCGACGCAAATCTCCGCGCGCGCGTCGCCGAACGACGCTGGAGTGGCCGAATCTGCGTCTGACTGCCCGTAGGCGGCCAACAGCGAAGGACGAGAGCTCGACTTCCATCACGTGTGGAGATCGTCGGCAGCTTTCCGCTGGGCGTTTGCGTGGCTTGCAGGGGATTTTGGGGTGTGCTATCGGTTCGACGGCATCAAGGGCATCTTTCGAGAGTGGGCGCCCGGCGGCGTCCACTTTTTTTTTCTTTCGAGACCAATGACGGTTTCCCACGAAGTCGAAAACGACTCACGCCCCACTGGGGCTGAAGGCCAGGACGAAACGCCGCTCCGAGAGGCAGCGACGGGGTCCATGGAAGGCTCACCGGCCGATCAAATCGCGGCGGTGATCGAGCCTGTCGTTGGCGCGATGGGATATGAACTCGTTCATCTCGAGTGGCATGCGTCGGGGACTCATCGCCGCTTGCAGGTCTACCTCGACCACCCCGATGGGTTCGCTCTCGACGATTGCACACGGCTTGCGCCCATCGTCAGCAACGCTCTCGACGCTGCTGACGCCGATCCGAAGCTACCGGAGATCACGCGGATTTTGAACGGCGCCTATACTCTTGAAGTCAGTTCTCCGGGACTGGATCGGCCGCTCACCAAGCGGCGTCATTTCGCTCGTTTCGTTGGGGAACGGGCCACGGTGCGGACGATCTCGCCGCTTTCGGAAGATTCGAAGCAGCGGGTCTTTCACGGGCGGATCGCCGGAGTCGAACCCGACCCGGCCAAGCCCGACGACGACCGGCATGGCATCGTCCAATTATCGGACGATGACGGTTCGTTGCACCGCATCCCCTTGGCCCTGCTCCGGCGGGCAAACCTCATTTACGAAGGGTGAGGGTCGACAAGGACGACTATGGAAGAGGCAGTCAACCTCAACACGGTGATCGATCAGGTCTGCCGAGAGAAGAACATCTCTCGACGGGTCCTCACGGAAACCGTTGAACAGGCAGTTTTGGCCGCAGCCAAGAAGGTCTTCGAAGATCGCGAGATCGAGGCTTCCTTCGATCCGGAAACCGGCAACGTGAACCTGTTCCAGGTGCTCTACGTCGTGGACGAGATCGATATCGTTGCGCGCGAGATCAGCCTCGAACAAGCGCAGCGTTCGGGGCTGGAGGCCGAGGAGGGCGATGAGCTCCTCTTCCAGATCTTCTATCTCGACTCCGACCGAAAGCGCGCGGAACAGCAAGCCAAGGACTATCCCGAGATCGAGGCGCTCCAGCTCAACGGTCACGGATTTGGTCGGATTGCGGCGCAAACCGCCAAACAGGTGATCATTCAGCGTGTCCGGGAGGCCGAGCGCGAGAACCTGTACGACGCTTACAAGGACAAGAAAGGCGAGCTCATGACCGGCATCGTTCGCCGGTTCGAGCGCGGAAGCATCATCGTCGAGGTCGACAATGGTCGCGCCGAGGCGATCTTGCCGGTGCGCGAGCAGGTTCCCCGCGAGTCGCTCCGGCCAGGGGATCGGATCGTCGCCTTCGTCAAAGACGTCGACAAGTCCGCTCGCGGTCCACAGATTATTCTTTCACGCACGCATCGAGGCCTCGTCGAAAAACTCTTCGAACACGAGGTTCCGGAGATCTTCGAAGGGATCGTACGCATCGAGGCTTGCGCGCGCGAACCGGGTGCACGGTCGAAAATCGCGGTCTCGAGTCGGGACCGCGACGTGGATCCGGTGGGTGCTTGCGTCGGGATGAGAGGAAGTCGGGTTCAAGCCGTGGTGCAGGAGCTAAGGGGTGAAAAGATCGACATCGTGCCCTTCAACGACGATCCGGCACGATTCGTGTGCAACGCGATCCAGCCTGCCGTGGTCTCGCGTGTTCTCATCGACGCCGATCGCCACACGATGGAGCTCATCGTTCCCGACGACAAGTTGAGTCTCGCCATCGGCAAGAAGGGGCAAAACGTCCGTTTGGCGTCGCGTCTCACCGGCTGGCGGATCGACATTCATTCGGAAACGAAGATCCGCGAGGTCGAAGCCCGGAGCTTGGCCGAAATGGCGGCGATTCCCCACGTCGACGAGGTGTTGGCCGAGGCCCTGTTCCAAATGGGCTGGCGAGGGGTCCGAGATCTCGCGGTCGCCGATGCCGAAGAGCTGGCCCAAGTCCCCGGGGTGGGCAGCCTCGAACTCGCCGAGGCCATCATCGAAGTGGCCAACGATGCGGCGAGCGGTAACATCGCGCTCGATGTCCGCTATCCGACCGCTTCGTCGGACGACGAGGACGACGATGAATTCGCCTTGCGGCCCGACGAGGCCGAATTCGCCTCACGCCCCAGTGGGGCTGATACCGGCGGAACGGAAGGTGATGGTTGAGCGTTGCTGCAGCTCCCAAATCCGTGCCCCTTCGGACGTGCGTGGGGTGTCGGACCACCAAGCCACAAGCCGGTCTTCTGCGATTTCGCAGGCAGCGAGACGGGCGAATCGTGGTGTCGACACGTTCGGCGCTCGGCCGAAGCGCATACCTTTGTCCGACACACGATTGTTACAAAGCTGCGATACGTCGGGGAGAATTGCAGCGCTCCTTGTCGCGATCGGGCTTGACGACGTTCGACTCGGCCTCACTCTGGGCCGACGCAACGGATTCGATCGTTTGTGAGATCGCTCGGCTTCGCCGGGCCGGAGCTCGCGACGGTAATCGATTGCACGCTTTGATCGAGACCGAGCGACAGCTCAACACGCGAAAGGGTGGTGCCTAATGGCAAAGATTCGCGTATACGAACTCGCGCGCGAGCTCTCGCGAGACAACAAGACCCTCGAGGAAGTTATTCGCGGCGCAGGCATTTCCATCAAGAACTACATGAGCACCTTGACCCCCGACGAAGCGCAGCGGGTCCGATCTGCGGTCCGCGGAGGGAGCTCGTCTCGACCTCAGCGAGACCGGCCCCAAGCTGATCGCGCCGATGCGCCGGAACGACCAGCGGCGTCGGCCACAGCGAGCCCTGCGGAAGCCGTGGCTCCTGCGACTACGACTGCGAAACCACCCTCAAGCGGAGGCGCACCCGCGGAGCGCCCCGCGAAGCGAAAGACTGTGATTCGACGGGGGCGTGACGAAGTCGAACGCCGTCGAGCCGAGCGCGAAGCGGTTTCACCTCCCGAGGTGAGTCGCCCGGAAGAACCCGTCGCTCGACCGAACACGGGTCCTCGCCAGAACGTGGGCGGCGGACCCTCTCGCTCCGACGCCAACGGCGGACCCGCTGGGCGCCCTGGCCAAAATCGGGGTTCGATGGCCGATTCGCGAGGGCAAGGTCCCTCGGCCCGCGGCAACTTCGCGGGACCCTCGTCGCAGCCATCTGCTCGTCGTCCGTTCCAGCAAGACGAGACTCCCGAAGGCGATCGACAGGACGGTGGCGCCGACTCCGCTAATGGCGGAGATGGTAGTGGTTCCTCTGAAAAGGGACCCGCAGTCGGAACGCGGATCGCGTTGCCGCCGAAGACCCGGCGTCTGCCGGGAGGCATGGCGCAGCGAATGGAGCCGCCAGCCCGAAACGAACCGCAGGACACGGGTCCGCGGGGAGGAGGGGACCGTCGTCCATCGGGTGTCGGTGGTGGGCCAGACGCAAGGCGCGGGCAAGACTCTGCGCGACGTACATCTGAGTCGCCGACGCGGCGCGGCCCCGAGCCGACCGGTCAAGGTCGACGACCTCCAGAGTCTCCCGCTCGACGGGCGTCGACGTCCACGCCTGATCCGTCCACGACGAGGCGCCCTCCGGAGCAAGTCTCGAGGCGTCCTTCTGGACCTCCTGGAGAAGGACCACGACGAGCTCCAGAACCGCCACGGCGTTCGTTGGAGTCGTCGGAGCGCCGTGCGCCCGAATCATCACGCCGCACCGAAGGTGGAACATCTCAAACGACGGGTGGCCCGTCTGGACGAGAGATCCGCGTCGAGACTCGGGGACGGCAGACCTTCGAGGTCGTCGAATCTCAACGTTCTCCGAGTTCACCCCCCTCTGAGTCTTCCACCCTGCTCGAAGGGGCCGATGTCCTCGAAGGCACGGAGTTCATCCGCGTCGATGGGCTTGCGGAAGGTGCGCCAGTTGTCGTCGCAGACGCTGCAGCTGCAGGTCTCGTGATCGAAGAAGGACCCGGCGGTCGCCAGGTCATTCGGAACAAAGACGGCGTCATCGTCGGGATCCAGTCGAAGCGGTCGGGTCCCAACATCCAGGGCTTCATCCAGCTCGCTCCTCCGAAGCGTCGTCAGCAAGTCATCATCACTGACGCAACCGAAGAGGAGAAGAAGGGACGCGCTTCCCAGCGGAAGCAACGCGAGGAAAAGGCCCAGGCTCAAGGTCGTCGCAAGAAGCCGCTTCGCCGCGGCGCTCGAGGTCTGAGCGGAGGTTCGTCGAAGATCTCGACGGCCGCGATGGGCGAGGACAAGAAGCGGATCCGCGTCGACGAAGCGATCCAAGTCTCCGATCTCGCGCACCAAATGGGCCAGAAGGCCTCGAACCTCCTGCGAACCCTTTGGGGGATGGGGTTGCGTGGCATCACGATCAACAACGCGGTCGACTTCGACACCGCCGAGATGGTCGCGGCCGAGTTCGGGTACACGGTTGAAAACGTCTCCTTCCAAGAAGAAGACCTGATCCCCGCGACCGACAACGGCGATGAAGAGCTTCGGGCTCCCGTCGTGACCATCATGGGTCACGTCGATCATGGGAAGACCTCGCTCCTGGACTACATCCGGAGCACCCGCGTCGCGACTGGAGAAGCCGGAGGCATCACCCAACATATCGGGGCCTACAAGGTCGACACGAATGCGGGTCCGGTGGTGTTCCTCGACACCCCAGGCCATGAGGCCTTCACGCAAATGCGTCAACGCGGCGCTCAGGTGACCGACATCGTCGTGTTGGTCGTCGCCGCGGACGACGGGGTCATGCCGACCACGGTCGAGGCGATTCACCTTTCACGTGAGGCCGAGTCGACGATCGTCGTCGCCATCAACAAGATCGACAAGCCCGAGGCGAATCCCGGACGCGTCAAGCAAGCGTTGATGGAGCACGGGATCGTCGGCGAGGAGTTCGGCGGAGATACGCCGATCGTCGAGGTCTCGGCGAAGACGGGGCAGGGCGTCGACGCACTACTCGAGACCTTGGCTTTGCAAGCGGAGGTCTTGGAACTGCGCGCTCCGAACGAAGGACGGGGCGGCGGAATCGTCCTCGAAGCCCGCATCGACAAGGGGCGAGGTACGGTGGCGACCGTACTCGTTCAATCCGGGACCCTGAAGAAGGGCGACATCCTGGTGGCGAACGAGTACCACGGCAAAGTTCGCGGTTTGTTCGATCCGTCGGGCCACCAGCTCGAGGAAGTCGGACCTTCGACCCCGGTCGAGGTGCTTGGCTTGTCCGGGGTTCCCGCGGCAGGCGACATCGTGAACGTCGTGGAAAGCGAACGCGATGCGAAGCTTCTCGTCGCTCATCGTCGCGAGCAGCGCAGACGCAAGGAGAGCGTCCGAGCTGGCCCGTCGATTCAGGAGCTCCTCAATCGCAAGAGGATTCCGGTCCTCAAGGTCGTCCTCAAGGCGGACGTGCAAGGTTCGGCGCAAGCGCTCGAACAAGCGTTGGAGGACTTGTCGACCGAGAAGGTCAAGGTGGAAGTCCTCAAGTCCGAGGTCGGCCAGATCAATGAAACCGACGTCAAATACGCTCGCGCTGGCGATGCCGTGATCTTCGGCTTCAACGTCAAGACCACGGGCAAAGCCGCACCGGTCGCCGATGCCGAGGGGGTTCCCATTCACACCTTCTCGATCATCTACGACGCGACCGACAAGGCGAAGGAGCTCATGCTCGGCATGCTCGAACCCGAGTATCGCGAGCGCGAGCAAGGCGAGGCCGAGGTCCGCTTGCTCTTCCCCATCCCGCGACTCGGTGTGGTCGCAGGGTGTCGGGTCACGCGGGGGCTCATTCAACGAACGAGTCACGTTCGAGTGGTCCGCGATCGAGAACTCCTCCACGATGGCGTAATCGCCTCGCTCCGCGTGCACAAGGACGATGTCCGCGAGGTCAAGGATGGGTTCGAGTGCGGCATCGTGGTGGAAGGCTTCACCGAGATCCGAGAGGGCGACGTGATCCAAGCCTATGATGTCGAGGCGATCCCCCCGACGTTGTGACGTCGAGGGGAGTGCTCTGGTAGCGGACATGCGGGCACCACGCGTGACCAACCGTACCTCGCGCGTGGAGGCATTGCTCCGGCGCGAGGTCGCGGATCTGCTCGTGCGGGGCGATCTGCGGGATCCGAGACTGAACGATCGATTCGCCATCTCGATCACCGGGGTGAGCGTTTCACCCGATCTGTCGAAGGCGAGAATCTACGTGGACGTGCTCGCGGGCGGACCCTCGATCGACGAAGTCGTTCGAGGTCTCAACGCGGCCGCGGGAGCGATTCGGAGCCAACTCGGCCAACGCCTGCAGATGCGCCGGATCCCGCTCTTGTCGTTCGAGCGTGACCTCAGCATCACCCGCGGCTTGGCCATCGAGCAGGTGCTCGCCGACCTTGCCGACGAGGCCAAGCGGTCAGGTCAACCCTCGCGTCGTGAAGGCGGACGTACTCCGGCGCCGGACGGTGCCCACGCGGAACCGTTCGAAGACGAGGAGGACCCGGACGAAGGGAGCGACGAAGCAGACGGTGAGGACGCGGACGGCGACGACGCGGACGGCGACGACGCGGACGGCGACGACGCAGACGGCGAAGACGCAGACGGCGAAGACGCGGACGGCGACGACACGGACGGCGAAGACGCGGACACGGACTCAGGTCGCGAGGACGTCGAACGTTGAGCCGCCGCGGACAGCGTGCGAACGGCCCGCACGGGATTCTCTACGTGGACAAGCCCGCGGGGCCCACCTCCGCCGAGGTCGTCGACTGGGTCCGTTGGACGCTGGGCGGACAACCGGCGGGGCACTTTGGAACGCTCGATCCCGCGGCGACCGGACTCCTCGTGATCGGTGTCGGCTTTGGAACTCGCCTCAACCCGTATGTCGCGAGTCAGACCAAGGTCTATCGCGCGCGGATCATCCTCGGTCGATCGACGACGACGGCTGACGCTCAGGGCGAGACCTTGTCGGAGCAGGAGATCTCCGAATCGGAGTGGCTCGCCGCGATCGAACAGCTCCCCGGGATGGTTGGTTTGCACGCGCTTCCGCCACCCGTGTATTCGGCGGCGAAGATTGCAGGGGAGCGCGCCCACACGATCGCTCGACGCGGCGAATCACTCGAGCTCGCGCCGCGCCCCATGACGGTCGTCTCGATCTCGGAGATCGCTTCGGATCGAACCACATGGGCTGTCGAAGCGACGCTGCGGGTCAGCACCGGAACCTACATTCGATCGCTCGCGACGGAGTTGGGCCGGCGCATCGGCTGTCCCGCGCACCTGGGCGAGCTTCGGCGTCTCGCCTGCGGTCCGGCGAGCGTGGGCTCTCCGGTCGTCGTGAGTGGGTTCCACGTCGAGTCGAGGCCGCCGTCACGGGATGGGAAACCTCGACATCGACTTCGTTGGACGGTCGCGGATTCCACTCCGGAAGGCCAGCGCAGCGCGTTGCTGCACGTCCTGCAGAGCCCCGCTTCGGTGCTCGAGGTTCCCGTTCACGCCGTGACCCCGAACGAACCCGGGGCCGATCTTTTGCGCCGCTTGTGCGAAGGGCAGACTGTGAACCGTAGCGATCCCGGCTGGGAAACGAGCCCGGGCGGTGAGTGCGTCGGGGTTGTTCCTTCGGTGGGGGAGGGTTTGATCATGGTTCGTACCCGCGCCCCGGATCTGGATCGGCTGAGGCCGGATCGCGTGGTCGTGCCGCCGCGCCAGGTACGCGGGTTGTCCGAGACCGACAGCTCGACGCATCAGCCTTCGGATGCTCTGGCGCTCGACCCCACGGCTTGACAAGGTGGTACGCGACGAGGATTCTGCGCCGAGATAAAAAGAATCTCGAGACCGAAGGGAGCCTACGAGAGGCTCCAAGCAACAACTGAGACACATGGCTCTTTCCACGGATCGTAAGGCCGAAGTCATCGGCAAGTTCAAGCGCGACGCAACCGACACTGGATCTCCCGAAGTCCAGATCGCGCTCCTCAGCAAACGCATTCAGTACCTCACCGACCACTTCCGAACCCATCGCAAGGATTTTCACTCGCGACGCGGTTTGTTGAAGCTGGTGGGTCGACGTCGTCGACTCCTCGATTACCTTCGAGCGAAGGACCTGGACCGATATCGCGCGGTCATCGCAGAGTTGGGCATTCGAAAATAGCTCCGACAACAGAGGGTGCGGATCCCAAAGGATCGCACCCTCCTTTCGTTTTGGCCTGTGGCCCTTGCCCGTGGTCCGTGCCGTGGCCTTCGCGATTGCGCCACCGCCCGACCTTCCAAAAATTTCACCGTACCTGTTGCCACACTGGAGTGCGCCCTCGCATCGATGGATGCGCCCGATGGGTGGCCAAACATCACAATGGTTCCCAGAGGAGATAGATAGATATGAACATTGTTACAGAACGCTGCACGATAGGCGGCGTCGAGATCTCGATCGAAACCGGTCGCATCGCCAAGCAGACGAATGCGGTCGTGGTTTCGGTGGGGCAAACGTCGGTGCTCGTCAGTGCCGCGGCGTCCCCTGAGCCGAAAGATCTGCCGTTTCTTCCGCTGACCGTCGAGTATCGCGAGTCGGCAGCCTCGGCCGGAAAGATCCCCGGAGGCTACTTCAAGCGCGAAGGTCGGCCCACGGATCTGGAGATCCTCACCTCGAGGGTGACCGATCGACCGATTCGCCCGCTGTTCCCCAAGGGCTATCGGTTCGACACGCAGGTCATCACCCAGATCCTTTCGCACGACAAAGAAAATGAACCCGACGTGCTGTCCGTGACGGGGGCGTCTGCGGCCCTCACGATCTCCGATATTCCTTGGGCCGGTCCGATCGTCGGCATTCGAGTCGCTCGAATCGCTGGCAAGTTCGTCGCGTACCCAACTTTTTCGGCATGCGAGGAAGCGGACATCGAGCTCGTCGTGGGGGTGAGCCGAGATGCCATCGTCATGGTCGAGGGTGGCGCCAGCGAGGCGAGCGAATCCGCGATGATCGATGCCTTGATGTTCGCCAAGGAGTCCGCTGAACCGCTCATTGCGTTGCAAGACCGGCTGCGGGAGCGAGCAGGCAAGCCCAAGCGTGACTTCAAGCCCAAGGCCTCCGACGAGGCACTTCGGACCGCTGTCATGGACGAGGCGCGACCCGGCTTTGCTGCGGCGTTGGAACGAAGCGGCAAGCACGAGCGTCGCGAGGCCTTCTCGGCCGTGAGGTCGGCCACGAAGGCGAAGTTCGTCGCGACCCATCCGACCCAAGTCGAGGACATCGACGGAGCGCTCGCCAAACTCGAAAAGAAGATGGTGCGGGAGATGGCGATCTTCTCCGGCAAGCGCCTCGATGGTCGCGGCCTACGGGATGTTCGGCCGATCTACATCGAAACCCATCCGTTCGAGCGCCCGCACGGCTCGGCGCTGTTTCAGCGGGGCGAAACCCAAGCCTACGCCACGTGCACGTTGGGCACGGAATACGACACCCTCCGGCTCGACACGCTGCGTGGGGACGTCAAGCGCACCTTCATGCTGCACTACAACTTCCCGCCGTTTTGTACCGGCGAAGTCCGCCCGATGCGTGGCACGTCTCGCCGCGAGACCGGACACGGGGCTCTGGCTCAGCGCGCCCTCGAGCCCATCCTGCCGAAGTCCGACGCGTTTCCGTACGTGATCCGGATCGTGAGCGACATCATGGAGTCGAACGGTTCGAGCTCCATGGCGTCGGTCTGTGGTGGTTGCTTGGCGCTCATGGACGCGGGCGTTCCGATCAAAGCGCCCGTGGCCGGGATCGCCATGGGCCTCATGGAAGAGGGCGAACACGTCGCCGTGCTCACGGACATCCTCGGGGATGAAGATCACCTCGGCGACATGGACTTCAAAGTCACCGGCACGCGCGAAGGCATCACCGCGCTGCAAATGGACATCAAAGTCCAGGGTCTGACCCGCAAAGTCCTCGAAGACGCGTTGTCTCAGGCCAAGGATGCGCGTCTGCACATTCTCGACGCGATGGCGGTCGCTTTGCCGGAGTCTCGCCGCGACATCTCTCGGTTCGCCCCACGCATCGAAACCATCCAGGTGAGGGTCGACAAGATCCGGGACATCATCGGACCGGGCGGAAAGATGATTCGGGCGATCACCGAACAAAGCGGGGCCCAGATCAACGTGGACGACCACGGTCTCGTGACGATCGCCTCCGATCGGGGCGAAGCGATTGCCCACGCCCGCCGCTTGATCGAAGGGCTCACCGCGGAAGCCGAGATCGGGGCCCACTATCAAGGGGTCGTGACCCGCACGACCGACTTTGGCGCGTTCGTGGAGATCTTGCCCGGGACGGACGGCTTGGTTCACATCTCCGAACTCGAGACCAAGCGAGTGGCCAAGGTCACCGACGTCGTCAACGAGGGCGACGAGATCGTCGTCAAAGTGCTCAACATCGACCCGAGCGGGAAGATCCGGCTCAGCCGTAAAGCCGCGTTTGGCGTCGATCCCTCCGAAGTTCAGAACATGCGTGGTTGAGTCGCGTGGGAACCGACGTCGTTCGGGTGCTTTGGACGAGAACGCACCCCGCCGCGGAACTCCCGCGGCGAATGAGTCATCATGCGGCCGGGTACGACATCGCGGCTTGTCTGCCCGGTTCCGAGGGCCTCGCCCTCGAAGCGGGGGGCCGAGCCCTCGTTCCGACCGGATGGGCCATGGCGCTCCCCGAAGGGTACGAGGGGCAGATCCGGCCTCGGTCCGGACTTGCGAGCCAATACGGCGTGACGGTGCTCAATGCACCGGGAACCATTGATGCGGACTATCGAGGCGAAGTTCGCGTCTTGTTGGCCAACCTGGGGTCGGCAGCCTTCCGAATCACCCACGGTCAACGAATTGCTCAACTCGTCCTCGCGCGGGTCGTGACGTGTGATTGGATCGAGGTCGAGTCGTTCGAGGATGCGACCGAGCGTGGTCCGCGAGGCTTTGGTAGCACGGGCGTTTGATCGCGCGGCCCCAAGACCCGCTACACTCCTGCGCCCATGGGTCCCGCAATAGGCGACACCATTTGCGGAAGCGTTCGTATCGATGCCGAGGCGGCGCCCGCGTTTGGTTCGGGGGTGTTCGGCTCCGTGCGCGAGGCCACGATGGTCGACACGGGCACACGCCAGTGGCTCACGGTCATCGAGCGAACCTTCCTCCCGTCTCATAAAGACCTCTCCCGCTTCATGGCGGGGGCGAACGCGCTGACCGAGTTGCAGCACCCCGCGTTTCTCCAGGTGGGGCTGGTCGACCGCGAAGCCGATTTTTGTGTCGTGGGGTTCGACCCGCTGCCTGGCGCGCGGCCGTTGGCCGAGCTCGTCGACAATCGCGTGGCGGGTCCGTTGGTCGATCGCGTGGCTGTAGAACTCGCTCGCGGGCTGGCCGTGCTGCATCGCCTGGGTCGTTTGCACGGATCGTTGACCACGGGATCCGTCCTCGTATGGGAAGGGATTCCGAAGATCTGGCAGCACGGTTTGGCTGAACTTTGTGCGGCGAGTCGTTTCGCGGCCCAGGCGATCCGGGTCGATCCCATGCTGGCGCCGGAGGTGCGAGCCGGTCACCCGCTTCGCCCGTCGGCCGACGTCTTTGCGTGGGGGGTGTTGGTCGCGGAAATCGTCGTGGGCCGTCGAGGACCCGCGGCCGTGGCCGCGGTCCTCGAGGCCCGGGAGCAGCGTGCCGAACAGAGCCATCTCCTCGGCTTGGTTCGGGCAGCGCTCGAGCCGGATCCGAAGGCGCGTCCCCAAGACGGTCACATGCTTCTTCGCCTGTTGCACCAGGCCCCCAGCGTGGCCGTTGGATTGGCCGACGGGGCGGGAAAGGCTGGAATCGCCAGCTTGCGCGAGCTTGCGGGTCGCTACCTCGAAGAACTCGAACATCTGGGTCGACCGGACCCGGCCCACGGCCCGATGGCTCCGCCTCCCTTACCCTCGACGCCGCCGTCGCCCTCGGGGCTTGCGTCATCGCGACTTCCGGATCCTGCCACCGCCTCTGGATCCTGGGATCGGCTGTCCCGCAAGGCGCTCGGCGGTCCCCCGGGTGTCGCGCCGCCATCGGTGGTGATGCCACCCCCCGCATGGTCGGTGTCGGAGTCCGACCTGGTGTCGGAGGATCGAGAACTGACGTCCAAATGGAGGCCGGTCGACGTGGCGATGCCCTCCGTGGAGGAGCCCGCGTTTGGCGAAGTCGAGTCGGGTCCCGGCGTGGACCTCGACGACCCGCTCGCGGGCTTGCAAGCGTTGGGAACCGACAGCCTCGAACACGGCATCCTCGCTGGCGACCGAGAGCTTCGGCATTTCTCGAGTGGAGAACCCTCGCATGGGTCCACGCCCAATCTGTTCCTCGGTGCTGCGCTCCCGCCCGAGCCTTTCGATCTCCTCTTGGAGGACTCCCACGGAGCCCCGCAGGACCGGAGTTTCGCCGGTTCCCAGGCGGGAACCCGCCCTTCGGGGGGGGGCCGGGGTCTGCAGGAACCTTCGGCACGCAGCGATTCGAGTCGGTCCCTAGCCCCGCGCCCCGGCGCGCCGCGAGAAGGGTCCATGCTGCCCGAACGTCGGCCTTCCCAGCCGCTCGTTCCGCCTCCGGCCTCTGGCATGACCGATCGCATCACGTCGCCGCGCTCGTTCGTCGCCGCGTCGCAGACGATGACCGGTCCCAAGATACCGGCCGAACAGCTCTTCCCTCGCCCCCGACCCCGAGGTCGCTCGATCAAACTCGCTGCGATCATCGTCGTCAGCGCAGCGCTCGTCCTCGCACTCGGGTTGACCTTGCGAGCGTCGATCGAGCAAGGGGGCCTGCCGATCGTCCTCGGTCTTCGACCCGCCGATCCCGAACCGCTCGGCGTCGGTGAACCGGACAGCGGCGTCGGATCGCCTTCGCTCGAAGGACAAGCCGAGAGCGAAGCACCGACTCAGATCCTCAACTGCCCCGACGAAACGGCTTCGATCGGTCGGGTCGGCGATCAATCCGTTTGCATCGACGTCGCGGAATACCCCGGATTGCGCGAGGTTCCGCGGGTCGGCGTGACGTTGGCGGAAGCGGCCGCGCTTTGCGGGGAACGCGGTCGTCGGCTCTGTTCACAACGTGAATGGCGTCGAGCCTGTCGCGGCTCGGAGGGAGCACGGGCGTTTCCCTACGGTCACGAGCATCGCCAAGATCGGTGCAACGAGGCGTCGTCGGGCGGAGTCGCGCAAAACCTGAGCCGCGGAGGCGCACGCGACGAATGTCGCACGGCCGAGGGCCTTTTCGATTTGGTCGGCAACGTGGCGGAGTGGGTCGACGACGGCGAGGCCCTCGGAGGTGACGCGACGACGTCGAAGCCGAGCTGCGCGACGAGAGCGAAGCTGCGGCCCACGAGCGCTGGATCCGCTTTGGGATTCCGCTGCTGCTTGACGCTCCACGCGAACTAGCGGTCGTGTCGTCCGCCTCGAAACTTTCGGGTTCCGAGTACTAGTTAAAGCCCGCTTTGCGATAGGGTGGGGCGTCGTGCCGATCGATTCAGACATCCTTCGATCTCGCCTCCGAGCCGATCAAACCCTCGATGAACTCGGGCCCGAGTTCGATGTGTTGGGTGAGCGCTACAGCGGGAAGGTTCGTGAAAACTTCACCCAGGGTCAGCAACGGATCATCATCGTGACCGATCGCGTGTCGGCCTTCGACGTCGTGCTCGGGACGATCCCGTTCAAAGGCCAGATCCTGAATGCCATGGCGCAATATTGGTTCGAGCAGACGGCCGATCGCATGCCGAACCACTTGCTCGGCGTTGCGGATCCACAATCGATGACCGTCATGGAATGCGAACCCATCGCGGTCGAGATGGTCGTGCGTGGCTATCTGACCGGGTCGACGAGTACGAGCATCTGGCGGGCGTACGAGCTCGGCGATCGCGTGTTTTGCGGGCATCGCTTGCCCGACGGCTTGCGGAAACACGAACGCCTGCCCCAAAACATCGTCACGCCATCGACCAAAGCGCCCAAAGGCGAACACGACGAAAGCGTCGCCAAGGATGTTTTGTTCGAGCGTGGCATCATCGACCCCGAAACCTTCGCCGAGCTCGAGACGCGCGTGCTCGACCTGTTCGCGTTCGGTCAGAAAAAGGCACTCGAGCGTGGCCTCATCCTGGTCGACACCAAGTACGAGATCGGGCGTGCGAACGATGGACGATTGGTCCTCATCGACGAAATCCACACTCCCGACAGCTCTCGCTACTGGTACGCCGACACCTACGAGTCGTCGATGCGCGAGGGCAAAGATCCCAAAGCCCTCGATAAAGAGTACGTTCGACGCTGGCTCGTCGAGCGGGGGTTTCGCGGGGATGGAGTTCCACCGAGCCTCCCGGGCGAGGTTCGGGTCGAAGCCGCTCGCCGCTACGTCGAGAGCTACGAACGAGTCACCGGTCGCGACTTCGTCCCCAACCTCGAGGCACCGATCTCGCGGCTTGCGCGCAATCTCGGTATCGACCGGCAATCTTAGCGTCGTGATCCCTCGCCGAAGCGGAACCGCAGGCGAAAGACAGATCCAGCTCGGGGAGCAGTAGACTCCCAGCCCATGCTGCAGCTGGTTGCGTCCGCGTTGGCGTTTACGTTCGGCCTGTTGTTCCTGCCGCTCTTTTTTTCGGACATTCGGCTGCGTAGGGCGACCGATGCTCTGACGGTCGGAGCCCTGGGGGGACTGTTGAGCGCCGTCCTCGGACGCGTGCTGTGGATCATCGTGAGCACGATCGTGTTCCCGATCGGCTTGCTGGGCCCGGTGGGCGCCTTCTTGACACAAGCGGTGGTCAATCTCGGCCTCTTTGCGGCCTCATCGCGATGGGTACTCTTCAAGCGGTTGACGAGTCGTTTTTGGGCGGCTCTGACGCTGACGGTGCTCCAGACGATTGCACAATGGATGGCCTGAGTTCGAGCGACACACGTTTTGGTGTGTCGAGCGTCGCGAACGCTTCTCGTTCGCGTGACCGCCCATCGGCGTTGTGATACCCAAGCGACACTTCCGGACCCGATTCATGTGCGGCGTCTTCGGTATCTACCAACATCCTGAGGCAGCAAACCTGACTTACCTGGGGCTGCACGCGCTGCAACACCGGGGTCAGGAATCTGCGGGAATCGTCTCCAACGATGACGGCACCCTCCACGCCTTTCGTGCGATGGGCCAAGTCCGCGAGATTTTCACCCGAGAATCGATGCAGCAGCTCCCGGGTCGTACCGCGATCGGGCACGTCCGCTACACGACCGCGGGCGGTTCGATCCCGATGAACATCCAACCGCTATGGGCTCTCTATCGTAGCGGATCGGTAGCGTTGGCCCACAACGGCAACCTTGTCAACGAGCAGTCGCTTCGCCAAGAACTCGAAGAGAAGGGGGCGATCTTCTCGAGCGTCTCCGATACCGAGGTCATCTTGCAGTTGATGGCCCACGGTGGGCACACCTCTCTCATCGAGCAGCTCGCGGGCGCTCTGCAACGGGTTCGGGGTGCTTACAGCATCGTGATGACGACCGACAACAAGCTCATTGCGATTCGTGATCCGCACGGGTTTCGCCCGCTCGTGCTCGGGCGGATGCCCACGAGTCCCAACACTTGGGTCGTCGCATCCGAGACATGTGCGTTCGATCTCATCGAGGCCGAACGCGTCCGAGACATCGAACCGGGCGAGATCCTCATCATCGACGAGCGCGGCTTGACCAGCACGAAAATGCCTCGCTCACCGCGACGCTTCTGCGTGTTCGAGCACGTCTACTTTGCCCGCCCCGACAGCGTGCTCGATGGGACGTCCGTCTACGAGGCGCGTTTGGACATGGGGCGGCAGCTCGCGCTCGAACACCCGGTGGAAGCCGACTACGTGGTTCCAGTCCCCGACTCGGGGGTCGTGGCGGCCCTTGGGTTCAGCCAACAGAGCGGCATCCCCTATCAGATGGGGCTCATTCGCAACCACTACGTCGGGCGGACGTTCATCGAACCGAGCGACTCGATCCGCAACTTTGGCGTACGACTCAAACTGAATGCGGTGCCGGAGCTGCTCAGCGGCAAGCGGCTCGTCGTCGTCGACGACTCGATCGTCCGAGGGACGACGTCGCGGAAGATCGTCCGGCTGTTGCGACAAGCCGGCGCCAAAGAGATCCACGTGCGGATCTCGTCACCTCCCGTCAACGGCCCTTGCTACTACGGCATCGACACGCCAACCCGGGCCGAACTCGCGGCCCATCGCCAAACCGTGGCCGAGATCGCGCAAAGCATCGAAGCCGATTCGCTCTGCTATCTGAGCCCAGAAGGCCTGCGTAAGGCGGTTCGCGAAGATCGAACCCATACGTACTGCGATGGTTGCTTCACGAACGACTATCCGATCCCCATCGAACGGCTCACCCAACGTCGCCAGCTGCGGCTCATCGAGGTGTGAGGTATCGTTCCCGGCAGCCATGAGCGAGTCGAACACCCCCCCCTCCACGATCGAGCGTATCGAGCACATCGAGCACAACAAGGTCGCCGACCGGATGGCTCGCCTGACCGAGCGTTTGAACGAATTGCGGAGGCATCTTTGACTATGCTCGAAGCCTCGAAAAACTCGAAGAGTTGCTCGAACAGACCGCCGACCCCACGTTTTGGGACGATCCGGACAAAGCGCAAGTCGTCACCCGTGACCAATCCAAACTGAAGAAGGTCGTCGCCGACCTCGACTCCGCGAGTGCGGCACTCGAGGATGGTCGGACGCTCTACCAGCTCGGACGCGAGGAAAACGATCAAGACAGCGTCGTCGAGGCGTGGTCGCAACTCGATCAGAGCGAACGCATGATCGCGAAGCTCGAGTTTCGGCGCATGCTTTCCGGCGAGCACGACCAGCGCAGCGCCATCCTCAGTATCAACGCGGGGGCAGGGGGGGTCGACAGTCAGGACTGGGCCGAAATGTTGCTCCGCATGTACCTGCGGTGGGGTGAGCGGCACGGCTTCGAAGTCAAGGTGCTCGACTACCAAGAGGGCGCGGAGGCGGGGATCCGAGGCGCGGAGCTCGAACTACTCGGTGAGTACGCCTACGGCTATCTCCAGTCCGAGGTCGGGGTTCACCGGCTCGTTCGTATTTCGCCGTTCGATGCGAACGCACGGAGACAGACGAGTTTTGCGAGCGTCATGGTCAGCCCGGACATCGAGGACGAGGGAAAGATCGACATCGAAGTTCGCGACGCCGACCTTCGGGTCGACACCTACCGCGCCTCGGGCAAAGGCGGGCAGCATGTCAACAAGACGGACTCCGCCGTCCGGCTCACCCACCTTCCCACCGGGATCGCAGTCGCCTGTCAGGCCGAGCGCTCGCAACACAAGAACTACGCGACCGCGATGCGCATGCTCAAAGTTCGACTCTGGTCGATCGAGCAAGAACGGCGCGAGGCCAAGATGCAGCAAATCCAGGGCGAAAAGAAGGCGATCGAGTGGGGCAGCCAGATCCGCTCGTACGTCTTGCACCCCTACCGCCAAGTCAACGATCATCGGACCGGTCTGAAAAGTTCGAGCGTCGATAGTGTGCTCGACGGAGATCTGGCCGAATTCATCGAGGCGTTCCTTTTGCAAAAAGGCAACTCCACCAAAGGCGCCGCGGAAGCATGATCCAACTCCCTCTGCAACGACTCGACTGGCTCGTCGCTTGGCGACACCTTCGGACCGGCGACGATCGCCCGGCGTGGGTGCTCTGGGTCAACTTCTTGTCGGTCTACCTCATCGTTGCAGGCGGGATCGTGGCGCTTTACGCCTATCTCGGTGATTTCTCGGGCGAGCCGATGTTGCTGTCATCGCTCGAGCGCTCGAACAACCCGGTGACGCCACTCCAGCGCAACTACGGCACCTTCGGTGCGCTCACCGTCGCGGTTGGCGTGATGGGTCTCATCCTCGGCGTGCTCGCCCTCTTCTTCAATTTGCTTCCGACCATCATCACGATGTCGGTCCTACTCGGGTGCATGGCGCTCGTGGTCGTACTCAGCCTGATGAGCGGTTTGGAGGAGGACCTGCGCGAGAAGATCCTCAACCAAAAGGCGCATATCAAAATCTCTCGAACGGATGGTCGACCGTTCGAGAACTACGACCCCTTGAGCGATGCGCTCGAACAGTCAGAACGCATCGCAGGCGCAAGCGCATATCTCGAAGGCGAGATCATGGTCCGCAGCGGACTGAACCGCCAAGGGGCGATCCTGTCCGGGATCATCCCCGAGCAACAGACCCACGTGTCGAACCTCCGCGAGCTCCTCGAGGACGGTGACTACCGATTCTTGGAGCATCCCGAGGAGATCCCGGTCGCGGATCCGCTGGCGATCATCGACGAAGGCACCCCTTGGCGATTGCGGCATCTCGAAGTCGAACGGAAGAAGGTGATCCGCGAGTCGGCCGAGGAAGGAACGATTGCCACGGACCCCCCTCCGAGCTTGGAAGCTGCGCTGGCGGCCGCCCGTTCGAGCGCCGATGCAGCGAGTTCTGCGATGGCCGCCGCCGAAGCGACGGCCCGGGTCGAAGCCGATCGCGCGGCGGCGACGGAGCGTGCCGCGAGCGAGGAACCGCCGGAAGCTCCAGTCCCGGCGCCGCGTGAACTCGCGTTCGAAGAGGATGACGGGTGGGAAGATCCGACCTCGGAGATTCCGAAGCTCCAGAATCGCGGTTTGATTCCGCTCCATCAAAGTCCCGAGACGGAGGCCAACCCGTCGGCCGGGGCCTCGGCCCAGGTCAAACCGGAAGAGGAACCTCCACTCGACCCCATCTTGATCGGTCGCGAGTTGGCGATGGAGCTGGGCGTCCGCTTGGGCTCCGAGGTTCAGCTCATCACCCCGATCGGACGGATCACCCCGGCTGGGCAGATCCCAGGGGTGCTCGGTGCGACGGTGGCAGGCGTGTTCTTTTCCGGGATGTACGAGTACGACCGGAAGAACGTCTATGCTCCGCTGCCGGTCGTGCAGCACTTCCTCCTGACCGGCGACGCCGTGTCGGGTATCGAGGTGAAGCTCGTCGATGCCGATGCGATCGATGCCGGCAAAGCGGATGTCGAGGGCATCGTGGCTCGCCTCGGCCGAACCGATGAGCTCCTGGTCGAAGACTGGCGCGATCTCAATCGGAACCTCTTCTCGGCGATGTTCCTCGAGAAGGTCGCGATGTTCATTGCCCTGCTGTTCGTCGTGCTCGTCGCCTCGTTTGGGATCCTTGCCTCGAACCTCATGAGCGTGATGGAAAAGAGCAAGGAGATCGCGATCCTCAAGGCGATGGGCATGAGCGACGGCGGGATCATGCGGGTGTTCCTCGCCGAAGGCCTGTGCGTGGGGATTCTGGGCAGTCTTGGCGGGATCTCGATGGGCCTGGTCTTATGCGCCACCTTGGACCGGTTTGGCTTGCCGATCAACGAGAACGTGTACTACATCGAGAAGCTCCCGGTCGTCGTGAACCCGGGCGAAGTCGTCCTCGTGGGTTTGGCAGCCATGGTCATCGTCTTGATCTCCAGCGTCTACCCGGCCTTGGTGGCGTCGCGGCTCCGGCCGGTCGACGCTCTGCGCCAAGGAGACGCTTGAGCCTGCCCTGATCCCCGCGAGGGCGTTGCCGATCCGACCCCCCCGGTCGCGATGGGCCGTGCAAGCCACGTTGACAGGCGATTCTGCCCGATCTTAGCGTACCGCGGCTGTTGGCCACGATGAGCGTCGATTCCCCGCCTCACGGACATCCCGAACTCGTTCGCGTCGTCCAAATGACGAAAGAGTTCACTCATGGGACGGGAGTCCTACCTGTGCTGCAGGACGTCAGCTTGACCCTCGGCCGCGGCGAGATGGTGGCGATCATCGGTGCCTCGGGAGCGGGCAAGTCCACGCTCTTGCATTGCTTGGGTACGCTCGACCTGCCGACGTCCGGTCAGATCCTCTTCGATGGCGTCGACATCGTGCAGCTTCCCCCGCCGGAACTCGCTCGGTTTCGCAATCGAACCATCGGCTTCGTCTTTCAGTTCCATCATTTGTTGCCCGAGTTCACGGCGCTCGAAAACGTGGCCATGCCAGCGATGATCGCTCGTGTGCCGCAGCGTGAAGCCAAAGCCCTCGCACGGACCATGCTCGACGCCGTCGGCATGTCCCATCGCCTCGGACACCGTCCCGGCGAATTGTCGGGGGGCGAGCAACAACGGGTGGCGATTGCACGGGCCTTGGTCATGCGGCCCAAGCTGCTCTTGGCGGACGAGCCCACCGGAAACCTCGACACCCGCACGAGCCAAGAAGTGCATCGGTTGCTGTTCCAGCTCAACGAAGAGCATCGGATCACGATGTTGGTGGTCACGCACAACATGGATTTGGCCCGACAGATGCCGCGGACAATCCGAATGGCTGATGGTCGACTGATCGGGGACGACCAGGCGGATGGTTCGAACAGCCTCTGAGTTCGTGATGCGAAGCTGTCGGATCGTCCGTCCACCTCTGTGGGCCGGCGTGCTGACGTTCGCTCTCGCATGGTTAGCTTGGCCATGCCTGGCGTGGTCTTCGGTGGCACCGCTCGGGGCAGCGAGCGCATGGGTCGACTATGCGGCCGCGCTTGCCGAGGTACCAACCGACCTCGTGGGGCAACCCATCGTCGAGATCCGGTTCGAAGGTAATCGTCGGGTCGAGTCCGAGGCGATGATCCTCGAGCTCGAGAGTGCCGTGGGGGAGCTCGTCGATCGCCGGAAGCTCGCGAGCGACCTCCGGCGATTGTTCGGCCTCGGTTATTTCGACGACGTATCCGTCGAGGGCGAGCTGACGACGCGTGGTGTGATCCTCACCTACGTCGTCGAAGAGCGACCGAGTATTCGCAAGATCATCGTCGAGGGCAATGAGAAGGTCAAACTCGACGACATCAACGAACAACTCGACCTCGAGAAGAACGAGGTCCTCGATCTTCGCAAGATCAAGGACAACGTCGACAAGGTCAAAGGTCTCTACACCGAAAGCGGGTTCTTTCTCGCCGAAGTCACCTACGAGCTGCGTTCGGTGTCCGACGAGCCCGGCAAGATCGATGTCGCCATCGTGGTCACCGAAGCCGCGGAGGTCATCGTTCGCCAGGTCGATTTCGTCGGCAACTCGGCTTTCACAGACGCCGAGCTGCGCAAACACATCTCGACGCGCGTGGGCGGTTATTTGAGCGTCGTCGCCAAGAAAACCGGTGGATTCTTCAACAAGGAAGCGTTTGCCCAGGATTATTCGTTCCTGCGCAACTTCTATGGTGACAAGGGCTATCTGCAGGCGAGCCCGAAAGATCCCGAGATGAGCCTCTCGGCGGATCGTCGCTTCGTGTACCTGACCATTCCGATCGACGAAGGCCCACAGTTCCACGTCGGCGAGCTGCGGGCGAAGGAATCGCTCACCGCCGGAGAAGAGCCGTTGTTCACCGAGGACATTCTCGCTGAATCCATTGCACCCGTGATGAACGTGGGCGATGTCGCGTCGGTCGGGTCGATTCAAAAAATCCGCGAAGCGATCGAGCGTCGCTACAAGGATTCGGGGTACGCCTACGTCAACGTCATTCCCAATCAGCGATTCGATCACGAGAAGCTGCTGCTCTATCTCTCCCTCGACGTTCAGAAGGGGCCGCTCGTCTACGTCGAGCGCATCGAGATCTCGGGTAACGAGAAGACCGCAGACAAGGTGATTCGTCGGGAAATCCAGCTCGCGGAGGGCGACCTTTATTCGGAGTCCGCGAAGGAACAGTCCGAGTTCAAAGTGCTCCGACTCGGATATTTCTCACAGGTCAACATCTCGACGACGCAGGGCTCGGCCGATGACCGGATCGTCCTGAACGTCGAACTCGTGGAACAGCTCACCGGTACCTTCCAGATTGGTGCCGGCTTCTCGACGATCGAGAATTTCGTGCTGCAGGGGCAAGTGTCCTACGACAACTTCCTCGGTCGCGGTGCGACCGTGCAGATCGTGATTCAGTGGTCGAGTTTGCGGCGGCTCTTCAACGTGAGCTACTACACTCGCTATTTTCTCGACAGTAAGTGGAACTTCATCCTCAACATCTTCAATTCGCAAAACTACTTTCCGGACTTCCAGCGGGCGAGTAC
>Ga0315912_10000953_pt1 | contig 40303 bp, 38 predicted proteins | sample VfabasoilMG_FD_204469 | JGI IMG/M metagenome (GOLD analysis project Ga0315912, IMG submission 204469) | Garden soil microbial communities collected in Santa Monica, California, United States - V. faba soil | ecosystem: Environmental > Terrestrial > Soil > Garden | place: USA: California... | reverse complement strand
CGACTCGCATGGGGCTGGCCGGGGCACTCTGGCGCATTATGACGCCCTATCCAGGAACAAGGCAGTTTGCGGAACTCAAGGCCGCCGGTCGGATTCTCACCGAGAACTGGACCTCGTACACCGGAGAGCATGTGGTCTATAAGCCGGCCAGAATGACCGTGGAGCAGTTGTATTGGGGACACAAGTGGGCCAAGGGACAGTTTTATTCCTTTCGTTCCATCGGCTCGCGAGCGATCCAGCGGGCCTCTCAAAACGGGTTCGGCGAGCTACTCAATATCACGGGCTGCGGCCTTGGCTATCGCTCCATGTTTCGCCTTGCCGCCGATTCGGCTCCGGTGAACGTGTATCGGGATATGAAACATTTGCCACCACAAGAGGAGCCTGTCGCCAATCGATTCCCCTATCCGCAGAAATCGAAATTTGGTTTCATCGCCGATCGGGTGGACAAGTTTCGATCGAAGCTGCAACCCCGGCCTTCGATCAATTGATACGATTGGCGGCTTGCAGGATCGCAGAGCAAGGATGATGCCCGGAGAGCGTCACTTCAGCGTGTTCGTCTTTTCGGCCAGCTCTTTCGCTACACGCTGCATGTCGTCGCGCAAAATCTGATGGGTCTTCTCCTCGACCCGCATGGCGTACTGGCCCCGCCCGACTTCCCGGCTGTCAGGAGTTTCGAACAGCTGGGCGACCACCTGCATCAGCGGATAGTTTTTGAAGAACAATCCGCCGCTGCCGTGGGACACCGTGGCCGGAGCCCATAGCACATACAGATAGTCCACGCCGAGTCGGTGCTGTAATTCTCTCACCCGGGCGAGGTCCGTCTTTCCGTAATCCACATCGATCTCGAAATACGCCGAGTGATACGGACCCTTCACCAACTGGGGATAGTTTGGAATCGACTGCGCAACCTGCTTGAGCGGCGTAATCTGGAACCGGCTGCTCTTGGCCAGTTCATCGCCCAGCGCCTGGGCGGCATGGAGTGAACCAGGGTTGGTCAATCCGGCGATGACGGCCAGTTTCTTTCCTTTCGGATGGAAGGGCTCGTGCGTCAGTTGAAACGTGGCGCATCCGCTCAGCAGGAGGACGATGCCGACCGCCAGACAGGACCGTCTGAGTGTAAGCCGCATCATGATAGCTGCTCCTCTTATTTAGACCTTCCGGTGTTGGTGACTTTAATGAACTCGTCCACGATCCCTTCCGCCGAATTCTGGAGCATCTTATCGATATAGTAGCCCTTCGCGCGGAACAGCTGCAGGACACTGTCGCTGTTCCGTTCGTTGAATGCAGTATGCGATATGATCTTCCCGCCCGGGAATTCGAGCATATTGCCGTAGACATCGGCGGAATAGGTATTCGTGCACCCGCCTCGATTTGAGCACACCGTGTTCTTCATCATGTTCTTGCTCCAGATCACGAAGACATAGTTGGTCTTGAGCCTGGCTTGAATCTTTTCGATCTTCGGTTTCTCAGCCGGATCAATCCAAGCCGCCTTACCCTCGTTTTCCTCAACGGTCTTGATGGCGATGGGATAGCTCGGAACGGCTTTGCTCACCACCTCTTGGTCAATGACCTGCAACGTCGTCTGTTCTTTCAATTCTTTCGTGAGGTATTCGGCGAGTTTGAGGTCGGCTTCTTCAGACCCGCCCGTGATCACACTAACCGAGGTCGGCTTTATGTGATATCCGGGATCTTTCAGCGCGAACAGCGTGCCGCCTCCGCACCCTCCGAGCAATAGGGCGAATGATATGGCAGCGATCCCTCGATAAGCACGACGATTGTCCGGATTAAAATTTGTCGCCATTGCCCCCTCCTGTACTGCGAAACCGTATGTTGGCATCCTACAGCTGGAACACGTTGGTTCTGAAATCGCCCACGCAGAAGTCCGGCTTGCTTCGTGCTGTCGTTGTCACTTCCTTGTTATTGAGACTATTCGTCGTTTCCCGGGTCACAGGAATCTGATTCGTGCGGACACAGCCGACGGTCGACAAGCCGTGAAACACGACGCATAATGTCTTGTGCATGTCAGGCGCCCGAACTCCTGCCGCTTTCAGATTGCGAGTGATTGAGCATACGGGCCGGCATCACACGCAGCCGGCGACGGTCTGTGTTCTCACTTCGTGAAGCGAATCGACTCACCGGCGGCATCAATTGCTAGTCTAGCAAACATTTTAGGAGGGTCAACAAGACCTACAAGGCTGGCTTTGCGATGAAACGCTCGGAATAGAGACAACAAATTGGCGCGAGGGTCGTTCGCTTTAAGCCCGTGTCGGAACGTCAGGCGTCCGGTAATCGGTCACCAATGCCCTGCCCAGGAAGGAGCCGGGACAGGATTCGGTTCGAGTGTGGACAAGTCTGCTTCAAACGTAACGACAGACCGGGCATCGACACATCTCCGCACTTGAAGCCGGCCGGATCGGGTGGCAACCAATAATTCCCCCTCTCGATTCCAGTCGGCCCATTGAAGATCGTCGAGCATCTCAATGTCGCCTCCGGATTCCATCGAATATCGCACGCTCAGGCCATCCACCGCTTGATCCGCCCCGAACTCTCCTCCTGCCCATCCGACGCTTTCCACACACAATATCCGAGTGCCATGCGGTTGAGGTTTCCGCATGCGCGCGTTGCGGCGCTCATCCCATGTATCATTGGGATTGCGAATAGGAGAATCCGGCGCTTCAATCCATCCCCGCCGCCTTTCATTGGCGAATTGCACAGCCGGAATAGAACGCAGGCCATATGGGATCGGCAGTGCTGCGGCCCGGGAATCTTCATTGCCGCCGTCCTGAGTGAAATAGTATCCACGAGTCCAGGTCCCGCATGTGGCAAGTGCATGGAGCGCGGTAAGCCACGGCAACTTCGAGATGGCGACGTACGCCTCACCATGGCCCCATGTCGCACTGGGTTTATATGCAAAGTAGCAAAGATAGATTCCGTCCGGAGAGAGATCGGCCCGCCGTGGAAATATGCGCCCAGCCAGCCAAGCGCCAGGTTCATATCGTCCGGCAGCCAGATCCCAACGTCCGACATGCGCCCACTGCGAGGGACCTCGGCGAAACACCGCCACCACCGGCGCGTCAGTCGCTGGGATACAGTAGATGCGAGGCGGAACGTGTTTCGTCATCCGTTACCCTCCGTCATGTGGCTCACGACGGTCCGAAAGATCGCGTTTTTCTTCCGACCGTCGCGCTTCCAGCCGGTAAACCTCCATCTCACAGACACCATACTTAATCAGGAGAGTCGCAAGACGGCAAGAAAAAGCCCGCCCTTTGCGAACGGGGACGGGCACCGGCGTTACCGTAGTCTGCCCCCGATACACTTATGAATCGAACTCTCAAAATCCTGGTCAAACCGGGCTGAAAGGATTGTGAACCTGGCCCCATATCCTCCGTGAAGGCCGCCACAACACCATGGCGTGCTAGGGGGAGGATCACATGGGACAGGATCAACCACTCAGACCAGTTCTCTGGAGCGATCCCCGTCTTTACCAGATCGCCAGCCTCTCCGCACTCCTCCTCTATGGCCTTCTCTGGCTCCACTTTGAGGTCTCACCCTGGCAGATTACGATCACGCTCGGCACGGCACTCCTCACCCAATATGCCGGCACTCGCTTCTTCAACCTACCCGCGTTCGACCCCAAAAGCCCCTTGATCTCAGCCCTCTCTCTCTGCCTCCTACTGCGTACGGACCAGCTCCCTGTCGCAGCGCTGGCATCGTTCCTTGCCATCGCCGGCAAGTTTGTCATCCGATGGAAGGACAAGCACGTCTTCAACCCGACTAATCTGGCGCTCGCCGTGGTGTTGACCAGCGGCCTCGGCTGGATGTCACCCGGGCAATGGGGGCAGGTCGCCTGGTTCGGCTTCTTGATCGCCTGTCTAGGCGGCCTCGTCGTCACGCGCGCGGCGCGGGCGGATGTGACGGTGGCCTTTCTCATCTTCTACGTCGGTCTTCTCATAGTACGGGCACTCTGGCTTGGCGACCCGCTGACGATCCCGCTCCACCAAATCGAGAGCGGCGCACTGCTCATCTTTGCCTTTTTCATGATTTCAGACCCGAAAACAACGCCGGATTCCAGAACCGGCCGGATCGTCTATGCGCTGCTCGTCACAATAGCCGCTCTCTATGTTCAATTCGGTTTGTTTCGCCCCAACGGCCCGCTGTGGGGACTGATCGCCTGTGCGCCATTCGTCCCATTGATCGACTATCTGCTTCCAGGCTCCCGCTATGATTGGTCCAAACCATCAAGCGGTGAGCGGGTGCGTAGCCCACAGTCACACGTCATAGACCAACCGGTAGCCGTGAACCGTCTGTATTCAGTATCGTCCGTTCACCAACCAAGGAGGTTCTCATGAAACGCATCAGTGCGACAGCATTCACACTGCTCATCGGCCTGCTCGCCTGGACCGGCGACGCATCGGCTTTCTGCGGCTTCTATGTGGCCAAGGCCGATACCAAACTTTTCAATAAAGCCTCCGAGGTAACCATCGCACGGCATGACAACAAGACCGTCATCACGATGGCCAATGACTTCAAGGGGGATGTCAAAGAATTCGCGATGGTTGTGCCGGTGCCGACGATACTGGAAAAGGAACAGATCCATATCGGTGAAGCGGCAGTCCTCAAGCATCTTGCCGATTATTCGGCGCCGCGATTGGTTGAATACTTCGACGAAAACCCTTGTCGGCGATATGAGCTGTTTCAAGATAAGATGGGCGCCTTGAAAAATACGCCTCCGGCGTCAGCCGAGGTGAAGCGGGAACGGGACCGTGCTCTGGGAGTCACGATCGAAGCTCAGTACACCGTCGGCGAGTACGACATCCTGATTCTTTCGGCCAAGGAGAGTAACGGTCTTGAAGTCTGGCTGAGCGAGAATGGTTATAAGGTTCCAAACGGAGCATCAGCTATTTTACAAAGCTATCTCAAGCAACACATGAAATTCTTTGTGGCGAAGATCAACCTTGGCGAACAGGAGAAACTGGGTCTGAGCCATTTGCGTCCACTACAGATCGCGTTTGAATCACCCAAGTTCATGCTCCCTATCCGGCTAGGCACCGTGAATGCGGACGGAGCGCAGGAGCTCTTCATTTACTTTCTGACAAAACAGGGTCGCGTCGAGACAACAAACTATCGAACCATCCGCCTGCCGGAGGCCCAGGAGATTCCGGTCTATGTGAAGGACAGGTTCGGCGACTTTTATCGCGATCTGTTCACACAACAGGTGAAGCGGGAGAGCGAGCGCGGCGTCTTTCTGGAATATGCCTGGGACATGAACTGGTGCGACCCCTGTGCGGCGAATCCCCTCTCGACGGAAGAACTGCGCAGCCTGGGTGTATTCTGGCAGGAAACCAATGGACGAATCGGCAAAGGAATGCCGATGGCGCAGAATGTCTTCCTGACCAGACTACACGTCCGTTACGACGCGGCACACTTTCCCGAAGACCTCGTGTTCCAGGAGACAACAGATCGGTCGAACTTTCAAGCCCGCTACATCCTCCGCCATCCCTGGAACGGAACGGATGATTGTCCGGCAGCAACCGCCTATCGGCAACAGTTACGCGAACGCCAGGAGAAAGAGGCCCAGACCCTGGCCAATTTGACGGGCTGGCAGATCAGCGAGATCAGAAAAGCCATGCAACTCGCATCGGGGCCTCTGATCGAGCCAAAGAAATGGTATGAACGGCTCTGGAATAACTAGAAAATACGGGTGAGGCCGGGAAGTCCCGGCCTCACCCGTTAAGTCTCGACGCCAGCCCTGCGGCTGACGCTGTTGTTCTAGCTCTGGATGGAGAGAGCGACTGAGGTTTGCTCTATGGACTGATAGGCGAAGACGACGCTGGTGCTCGTAGTCACCGGTGCCTGCAACCGATTGGTTGATTCATCATCAGGAGTGCTCTTGTGCTCCCGCTCCGCTCTTAATTCTTTCACCAGAGTCTCACGAAGCTTCTCAAGAAACTCAGGAAGATATTTTCGGACTGTTCCTGACTCGGTCCTTGTTTCGCTCAACGCATCCAAAACCTGCTGAGCCAACGACAACGATGGCGGCACATTCTGCGCCGGAGCGATCAAACGTATCCCCTCTCCCGGGACGGCAACAGACGATGCCGGGGTGGGCGCCGTGGCACCAGTGGACGAAGGCGGGATCACCGCATCCGTCGCAGGCGCCCCACCCGGAGTATCTGTCGAGGACGTTGCGGAAATCGGAGTCTCCTGCCCGGTGGGCACAACGGGCCGGTCGGTCACCGCTGAGGCAATCTGCGCGGCCAGTACGGTGACTGACCGCTGGACATCCACATTCAGATCAAGACCGGAGAGTGACGGCAGTCTCTCAAACCGTTCAGCCAACTTCGCCGTCTTGGCTAATCCTACCTCATCATTTTCATGAAAGACATTTCTAAAGATATTGGCAACTTTGCGAAATAGCTTTTCCAGATCCTTCAATTCCTGTTCATTCAAATCGCCTTCAATCGTCACGCCAAATTCCTTCTTCAGCGTTGACTCGGCGTACCTCGCTTCAAGATCGATTATGGAGCCGTCACCGGTCACGCGTGATGAGTAGTTCACAGTACGGAAGTCATATTCAAGATCCGCCGTCAGGGTAATTGTGTCCCCTTCCGCCGTTGTGACGCTGAGCCGCCCCGAGAGATCGTTGGAAACCGCGACCCCGCTCACTTGAGCATTCAATCGCTGGGGCCCTGCACTATCGGATGATGGGGGACGAAAGAACTGTTTGGGATCAATCTGGCCCAGGGCTTGAACTGGCATAGGGCTTCTCCTCGACGAATGAACCGATGAGCATGATCGCGCTGATAGATATTCTATCGGTGCCTTGCCTGCTAATCTTTAGAATGTCTATGCTATAGTTAACAAGTGGATAGTAGGCCGTTTCCTGTCATGAAGGAGGCAATTCCATGAACATCCGCTTTCACTGGTTTATGACCTTGGCCATTCTGGCCTTGCTGCAATCGACCGGCTGTACCCTTAAAGGGACCTTGAATCAAATCACCGATACCACATCGAATGTGACCGGCACGACCTCTGGGGCTGCCTGGTGGAATGAAGACGGCCAGATTACGCCGGCGTTCAAGGCCGCGGCATTTGCCACGATCAATCACAAGAATCTTCAGCAGGACATTTCCGCGGGCCGGGGCGAGTACCTGAACTCGATGGGGGACTTGCTGGGCGTGCCTGAAGAGCATCGATTGGCATTCTTTACTGCCGCTCAAGCAGGATATGCCCGGGCAGCGGAGCAGCATCGTGACACCCTGCTCCCCTTTCTCCAAAGCACTGCGCTCGTGACTGCACCCTGACGGTTGAAACCGGTTTGGCGCTCTACCATGTCCACACCTTCACCTGACAGGGCATTGCCGTTCAAGACGGTTTTCCACCCGACAGACTTCTCTGCCGACAGCCACATCGCGCTGATCCACGCCTTGAAACTGGCGCTTGTGACCAGGGCCGATCTGTCGATGATGCATATCGATCCGGACGCGGCTCGGGAGGATTTCGAGGATTTTCCACGTCTCGGTCCCATCCTCGAGCGCTGGAGTCTTCTCCCGCCAAACAGTCCCGACGCACATATCTCTCAATTGGGACTTTCCATCTCGAATGTCCGGGCCGCGTCGGACAATCCGACTGAAGCGCTAATCCACCATCTGGCAGACCACCCTGCCGATCTCCTCGTCATGGCGACGCATCAGTACGACGGATTCGATCGATGGCACCATCAGACCGTCGCAGAACCTGTGGCACGAGGCAGCCACACACCCACGCTCTTCGTCCCGACACATGTCGAAGGATTCGTCGTTGCAGAAACGGGCGAGCCGAAGCTCCGTCGCGTGCTGATTCCCGTCAGCGAGAAACCCAGCCCTCAGACAGCCGTCGATATTACGGCTCAGCTGGCTCTGGCGCTGGGCTGTGACAAATTGACCGGCATCTTGATTCATGTCGGAAGCGGCGCGATTCCCCATTCGCTCGAGTATCCCATGCTCAAGGGATTCGTCTGGCAGACCATGATCGGCCATGGGAATATCGTCGATATGATCCTCGGGATGGGAGCAGACTTCGACGTCGACTTGATCGTGATGACGACCGAAGGACATCATTCACTGCTCGACATGATACGAGGAAGTACGATGGAGCGTGTGTTGCGGGGGGCGCGCTGCCCGCTCCTGGCGATCCCGGCGCGTTAGCCTCTTGCCGTTGCGAGGTCGACCGTGCTCGACTCGCTCTCTCGTCCGACAACCACCCGTGCGATCCCTCCGTCCTTGAAGACCAGAAAGTTAGACGGGACGGCGGGAACGCGAGGCCCCGGGAGAATGATGCCGGCGAGATTGAGTGGATCGCAGGCGGAAATCTTGACTTCCTGAGCGAGTCCTCCCCCGTTGTTTCTCATAGCGCGCAGGGATTCAATCGCCTCAGGCAAGGCAAATTGTTCCCCGACAACACCGGATACGAATCGGCCTCCTCGCACCTCGCCAGCCATCTCCATCCGTCGATACTGGACCAGCAAATCCCGCCAGGAGGAAACCAATGACTCACGAGCGAGCACATCCCGAAAGACGACACCGTACCGGCGCAACAATTGGCGAGCGATGTGCTCACTCACGCCCACAGCCGACAACGGACCGCTCTCAGCTTGCCTGAGCAGTGACCAGCGTCCGGCGGCGTGGCGGGGGCGGCGTGCCCGCTCACGTCCCTCCGCCCGGCGGCGGTGAGGATCGATGAGCGCGCGGAGATTATCGAATCCGTCAGCCGTCACCTGTCCGGCTGCCACGAGTTCCCATAGCCCTTCTTCCACTTCGCTGGCCAGACGCCCCGTCACGCGCAGGAGATCGGTGAAGAAACTCGCGCCTCGCTCGTGGAGGGAGCGGCGAAGATCTTGTGCCACAGCACTGAGCCTCGCATACGGGTCGAGTCTCGTTCGAACAGGCTCGTCTTGGAGTGCCCCCAGCAACCACTCCCTCTCCTCACGAGGAAAGATGCCGATCGGCGCGACGCTCGTCGGCACGATCCGGCGGGCTCGTTCCCCATATTCCTGCTCCGACATACGCGGATGGGGCGAGAGACGTCCCCAACTCACCGCCCCGCTCAAACAGAGCCGGTCCAATACCTCCGGTTCGTACTTTGACAGGCGTAGGCGTAGGAGTTGGGACTCCCAGGCGGATGCAGCTGCTTCAAAACCGGCCAGCTGTTGAATCACAGCCAAGACACCGGCTTCTCCGTACAAGCGAGAACCGGGCGCAACATGCTGCCATTGCAATAGGAAACGCATGAGCTCCGCTACTGTGACCGGCTCAATCTCTTTGCGCAGCGTGCCGATGGTCAAACGATGGATACGGGCCAGTAGCCGGCGGTGACACCACTCGAATCCGTGAGGGGTTAGCGGTGAGGGGTGAGGCGACAATTCACCCGCGTGGCGTATCACGGGTGACGGGTGACGGAACTGGCCGCGAAGGACCTGGCCGGAAGCTTCGAGCCGGAGCAATGAGCGATCTACTTCTGAGGCAGGCAAATAGAGCCGACCTGCAAGTTCAGCCATCGTTGTTGGACCGATGCTTTCCATCCACCCGAGCACAATCGCATCGAGTGTCTGGTCGTCATCCTTGCCGACAAACAACTCTTGAATGCGATCCTGGTTTTCCACGGCCACCCAACCCCTACGTTCGTGAGGCGTGAAACGTGAGGCGTGAGGCGAAAACACTGCAACGGACAAGACGCGACCGGACTCAACAAGGACAGGAAGATAACTCGCCCACTCAGCTGGGATCGGTTCAGGCAACCAGACCAGCGTCAGCAGCGCGTCGTGCAGCTCATCGGAATCGCGGACAATCGGCCACGATTCTCGCCGCACGGCCTCGATCGCATCCGGATCCAGCGCGCCGATGCGTCCGGCCAGGTCGGCCGGGAGCGTTCGCCGCATCTCCACGGCACGAGCGCGCCGTTCTTCCAGCGGCGCATCATCGAGGAAGGCATAGGGATTCGCATTCAGGATTTCATGTGAAAAGGCAGACGGAGTCGGCGTATCAATTGCCACACAACGGATCATTCCCGTTTCAATCTTCCGTAACACTTCGGTCAGCCCGTCGAGATCCATCGCCTCGGTCAGGCAGTCTCGCACCGTTTCGTTGACCAGCGGATGGTCTGGAATCTGCCTCGTCCGATCCCCCACCATATTGTCCTGGCAGGCAAGCGCATCAGGAAACACGGCAGCCAGGAGATCTTCAGCCTTCATCTGTTGAATCTGGGGTGGAACTTTTTTGCCATTGGAGAACCGGAGCAGCGCAAGCGCCCGCGACGCGTTCCATCGCCAGCGTGTCATAAACATCGGCGCCTGGAGCACAGCCTGGACCAGGACCTCGCCCACGGAATTCGAACGGAGATAGCCGAACACCGACTCCAATGGAAAACTGTGCCGCTCGCCGAGTGAAATGACCAGGCCGTTGTCCGTCGCAGCCGCTTGCAGCTCGAAATCGAACGTCACGCAAAACCGCTTCCGCAGTGCCAACCCCCACGCCCGATTGACCCGCCCGCCGAACGGCGCATGGATCACCAGCTGCATGCCGCCGCTTTCATCGAAAAACCGCTCGGCGACGATCGTGTCCTGCGCCGGCACCGTCCCCAGCACGGACTTGCCGGCCAGAATATATTCGATCGCCTGCTGCGCCCCGCGTTGGTCAAGTGCGCATTCGTGGCAAAGCCAGCGAAGTGCTGAGTGCTGAGGACTGAGTGCTGCGGACGGGCTGACTTCTGAAGAAGAGACTCTCTCTGCAATTTCCTGCCGGAGTGCGGCTACTTCAGCCGACAGTTCCGCCGTGCGCGAAGGCGCTTCGCCTCGCCAGAATGGAATATTTGGCGGCGCGCCATGCGCGTCTTCGACCCGGACTTTTCCGGACTCGACCCCCTTGATGCGCCAGGAGGTATTACCCAGCAACATGATGTCTCCGGCAAGACTCTCCACCGCAAAGTCCTCATCGACCGACCCCACGACCGTACCGTCCGGTTCGGCCACGACAACGTAGTTCGCCGTATCGGGAATGGCCCCGCCGGAAGTAATCGCCGCCAGCCGCGCCCCGCGCCGACCCTTGAGGCGATGATTGATCCGGTCATGAAACAAATAGGCGTGGCCCCGCCCGCGCTGTGTGGCAATCCCGTCGGCCAGCATCCGAATCACCTCGTCGAAGTCCTTCTGCGCCAGCTCGCGATAAGGATAGGCGCGCCGACACAGCGCGAACAACTCGTCGTCCGACCACGTCTGACTTGCGGCAGCGGCGACGATCTGTTGGGCAAGGATATCAAGCGGGGCCGGCGGCACAGTAATCCGATCAAGCGTTCCCTGTCTGATTGCACGCACCAGCGCCCCACATTCGAGCAATTCATCCCGCGTCATGGCGAACAGACGCCCTTTGGGAATCGCTTTGACCCAGTGGCCGGCGCGGCCGATTCGTTGTAAACACGTCGCAATCGCCCGCGGCGAACCGATCTGGCACACCAGATCGACGGTGCCGACGTCGATGCCCAACTCAAGCGAGGCCGTCGCAATAACGACGCGCGTCTTGCCGGCTTTCAACCGTTCTTCCGCAGAGAGACGGATCTGTCGCGAGAGGCTGCCATGATGAGCCGCCACGGCATCGGGCCCTAAGTCAGTCAGGCGTTCTTCCAGGTAGTGGGAAACCCGCTCCGCCAGCCGGCGTGTATTGACGAACACCAATGTAGAGCGATGCTGCCGGACCAGCTCGGCCACACGATCGTAGACATCGGACCAAATCGCATTCGTGGCGATGGCGCTTAATTCATCTTTCGGAACTTCGACGGCTACATCGAGTTCGCGGCGATGACCTACATCGATGATCGTCGGGCGGGCGCGGGCTCCAACCAGAAACTCAGCGACCAGTTCGATCGGCCGTTGCGTCGCTGACAATCCGATACGTTGCGGTTTGACGAGCGTGAGGGCTTCCAGCCTTTCCAGCGAGAGCGCCAGATGAGCGCCGCGCTTATTCGGCGCCAGCGCATGAATTTCATCCACGATAACCGTTCGAACCGTCTGCAACATCCGCCGACTTTTTTCTGCCGTGAGAAGGATAAACAGAGATTCCGGGGTTGTGACCAGAATATGCGGCGGACGCTTGAGCATTTGCTGACGATCCGTCATCGGCGTGTCCCCGGTTCGAACCAGAACACGAAGCTCCGGCATCAATAATCCGGCCTGTAACGCCGCATGGCTGATTTGTGCGAGCGGTTGCTGCAAATTCTTTTGAATGTCGTTACTCAGCGCTTTCAGCGGCGAGATGTACAGAACCTGAGTGTGGTCGTCGAGCTCACGGGCGAGAGCCTGCTTGAAAAGACTATCGATACAGGAAAGAAAGGCGGCGAGCGTTTTTCCCGATCCGGTCGGCGCCGCGACCAGCGCATCCGATCCAGATTGAATCGCAGGCCACGCCTGGACTTGTACATCAGTGGGCTCGCCGATGTGAGATTGAAACCAGTCGGCAATGAGAGGGTGAAACACAGCAAGCGGCATGGTTCAGAATCGTACCACACCAATCGAAGGGACTCTATCCGCTCAGAGGTGGAACCGTAGAGCGTCAAATTGAACAGCCGGCTACGAACGATTCGCAGCCGGCTCTGTTGCGGCGATTGCGTAGAAGCTTATGGTCGTCCAGGCGTTGCAATACCTGATGGAGTATTTCCAGCAGAGAATGGGTTCCCAAGCCCAGCACCTATCGGTACTAACACACCGGTCCCAGCCGTGATCGTATAGGCCGACACATTGCCCCCTCCATTGGCGACATAGAGGAATTGGCCGTTTGGCTCAACGGTGATGCCGTTGGGTGTGGTTCCTGCGGCAAATGGCGATCCAGCCACCACGTTCAGCACGCCACTTCCAGCCGTGATCGTAAAAGCCGAGACGGTGCCGCCCCCATTGGCAATATAAAGGAAATCGCCGTTTGGAGATACCGTCACGGCATTGGGTGTCACACCCGCGGCAAACGGTGATCCCGCCACCGTATTCAACGCGCCAGTTCCAGCGGTGATCGTATAGGCCGATATGGTCCCGCCTCCATTGGCGACATAAAGGAATTCGCTGTTTGGAGATACCGTCACGCCATTGGGTGTCGCACCCGCGGCAAACGGTGATCCCGCCACCACATTCAGCACACCAGTTCCAGCGGTGATCGTATAGGCCGAGACGGTGCCGCCCCCATTGGCAACATATAGGAATTCGCCATTTGGAGAAACGGCCACGGCATTGGGGATCACGCCCGCGGCAAATGGCGATCCCGCCACGGCTGTCAATGCTCCTGTTGTCGCGTTGATTGTATAGGCCGACACATTGCCCCCTCCATTGGCGACATAGAGGAATTGGCCGTTTGGGGAAACCGTAACGGCATTGGGTGTCGTACCTGCAGCAAACGGCGAACCCGCCACGGCCGTCAATGCTCCCGATATCCTGTTGATTGTATAGGCCGAGACATTCCCGCCTGCATTAGCCACATAGAGGAATTGGCTGTTTCGGGAAACCGTTACGGCATTGGGCGTTGTGCCCGCAGCAAACGGTGACCCCGCCACGGCCGTCAATGCTCCTGTCGACTCGTTGATCGTAAAAGCCGACACGTCGTCAGATACAGAGTTTGCCACATAGGCAACCTGGACTCCGCTCTCAAGTCCGCCATCTCCCCCTCCTCCATCAGCACAGCCGGAGAGAAGCAACATAATCGGCAATGCAATCCATGACCATGTTCTGGTGTTCATTGGTGTCCTCTGTAGGTTGCAGTCGGCAAAAGAATGCTCGTCTTGCTTATAACACCATAGGGAACGCCTGCCAATGAAAACACAAGTTTGTCGATTGCGGCTACGATAGGTGACTAAGGACGTCCTGGTGTTGCGATACTTGACGGGCCGGTCCCTGCGCGAAAGGGATTGCCCAATAGTGGATTTACCGGGACAAGCAAACCGGTGGAGGTGGCAATTGTGTAGGACGACACAGTTCCTCCACTGTTTGCCACAAACAGCACTTGCCCATCCGGCGAAAGTGTTACAGCCACAGGGTTTGTTCCTGCCGGGACAGGGTTGAGGTTGCCTGATGACGGAGGCACGAGAGTCAGCAAACCACCACTGCCGATAGTGAATGTCGTCACATTCCCTCCGCCGTTTGCCGAGTAGAGAAATTGTCCGTTGGATGAAACGATGATTCCGTTTGGAGCCGTCCCTCCAACCGGGATCGGGTTCGGGTTGCCTGCTGTCGATGGGACTTGCGTGAGAAGCCCGTTCGATCCGACCTGAAACGCGGTGACGGTATTGGAGCCGCTATTGGCCACATAGAGAAACGATCCATCGGGCGAAACCCTGATGCTCTTAGGAGATGTCCCTCCGGTCGGAATTGGATTGGGATTAGCTCCGGTCGGAGGGACCAGCGTCAGCAGCCCGCTTGCTCCGATCTGAAACACTGTGATGACATTGGAAGTACTGCTGGACACGTAGAGAAATTGACCATTGGGAGAAATAGCCATGCTCGAAGGAGCATCTCCTTGGACCGAAACGGGATTGGTAGTGGCTCCGGTTGGAGGGACCAACGTGAGCGCTCCTGCATCTTCGATGGAAAATGCCGTCACGGTGTCGGAGCCGCGATTAGCGACGTACACAAACTGGTTGTTCGGTGAGACGGCGAGCGCTACAGGATCCATGCCGACCGGAGCCGGATTGGGATTGCTTTGGGTAGACGTCACGCGCAAGAGTCTGCCATCAGTCGCCACTCGAAATGCTGTAACGGCATTGCTGGCCCCGGCGTTCGTCACAAATGCAAAGAATCCATTGGATGACACTGCAATTGCCGATGGATCCGCAATTTGAGGAAAGGGAGATCCGGCAATCGCTGCCAGTGTTCCAGTGGCCGGATTAATGGAATACCCCGACACATCGTCGGAACCGCGATTTGCGACATAGACGATCGATGTCGTGCCGACTCCTCCAATCGCGCCAAAGCCCCCGCCTCCATCGCCATCCCCGCAGCCACTTCCGGCGAGAAGCACGCACATCGACAGCGCAAACCATGATGGTTGCCGTCTCTTCATCATCGCCTTGCAGTCCTTCTCCTATGATTCTATACCATTCCGGAATGCTTAGAACAATTACCGCATGATCTTCTGCTCGTTTCTGATCACATCGCTTCCCCCACTAGATGCTCATCCTGTTGCCAAACACATTGCAACGGGAGCGTAATGATTTCAATAGACACTGCCTCCATCTCGCTGGCACACTACCCATTCATGTGGAGCCTGCTCGGCTTGGCTACATCTCTTGTTATTCTTGGTTCAGGTTATACCGCTCGCTTTGTACTTCCGCTTGCTGAGCGCCTCTATCCCCGCATCCTGGCAACCAGCCGCGAGCCGGACCGACACTTGAGTCATATTCAGCCGGACCAGCGGATACAGTTTGACCTTACCCGACAAGATACCTGGAAGAACATTCCGACGGACGCCGATCTGCTCTGGTGCTTCCCCGCGACACCCCTTGATCTTGTCAGACAATTCGCCGCAACACTGGAACCCCGTTCGCGCCGGCTCGTGGTGCTCGGCAGTACATCGTCCTATAGAACCGGCGATATGGAGACTGATCCCCCTTCATGGACAGACGAAACCGCGCCGATCGATCTCAGTAAATCGCGCGTGCAGGGCGAAGAATACTTGCGGGAGAAACATGGCGCGGTTGTACTGCGCGTGGCAGGCATCTATGGTTCGGGCCGCAATCCACTCGACTGGATCAAGCAGGGCCGCGTCGGTCTTTCACGCAAATACGTCAACTTGATTCACGTAGAAGACTTGGCCGAAATTTGCCTCACTGCATTGCAACGAGGCCTGTCCGGGGAGGCCTACAACGTCAGTGACGGAACGCCACGTACCTGGAAAGATATCTGCCGCATGGCTCAGGATCGCTGGGGAATTCAGCCATCGGTCGAAATCGATGATGCGTCGACCGGCAAACGCATCGTGAACGGCAAGCTCCTGTCGCTGCTGAGCTCCGCCCAGAAATCGTTGGCCCATGTCGACCTCTACCGATCGCTGGAGCAACTCCACTCCGAAAAGGCAACTACCTGAGGAGCGCCATCACGGTCAGGCTCACCAGCAGGTTGTTGACCGCATGCGCGACCATGCCGGGGATGAGACTCCCCGTCTTTTCATAGATCCAGGCCCATAAGAATCCGCTCCAGAGCACGCTCACGAAGCCGATAAGTCCATAGCCATGTGCCAGTGCAAAGATGCTTGCGCTGAGGAGAGCAGCCGGCGCAAAGGAAAACCGGCGGCGGAGTACGGCAAACAATAGGCCGCGAAATGCCAGTTCCTCGAAGATCGGAGCAAAGATGACGTACTCCAGCAAACTGACGGTCAGCACCGATCCTGAGGCCCATACGAGATTGGGATCAAACCATTCCGTCCAATGATTGGCCAGATCCAGCCACTCCGCCACACGTCCCATCACCCACTCGCCCCAGAGACCAGCGGCAATAACCGCAAGGACAGCCCCGATCAACGGACTAAGAGTTGCACGATCAATGTGTAGGCCGAACCCGCTCCTGAAATCGAGTTCAGTCGGTTTGAGCAAATGTACATAGGCTAGAGCCAGTAAGGGCAGATTCGCCAGTGGAATGGCCAACGCTCGTAACGACGCATGTTCGATAGGGGGAAAGGACAAAAACACCATCGTAATCAAGGCGCCGAGTGCCCCGCCTCGCAAGAGCACCGCCGTGCCGATCCCGCCGGACCAAGGCGGTGGAACACCAGGCGAATGCACACGCAACGCCTCCGTCCGTCGGTTACGCAGCCACACGAGATTCAGGAGCACAGCGGAACCTATGAACAGGCAGGCAACTTCGAAGATCATCAACCGCTCTGACCGATCCTGAAGCCACTTGCCTCGCACCTCCCGCTGCCGGGCTACTGACGCCAATAGCACCTGATCGCCGGTTTGCTGAGCTAATCTGGCGGCCAAGCTATTGTAGAACCACCCCGCCGGTAATGTTTCGGCCAATGCCGCCTGCAACTCACCCACCCGTTCAACGCTCACTGTCGGAGCACCATAGGCAGTCACAACCCATTGTCCGAAGAGAGGCATCGGCGCGGCAAGGTTCTGCCACGTCTTCGCTTCATCCAACGCATCCTGTTGCTGCCCAAACTCTCCTTGAAGGATCGCCAGGCGCAACTTGGACAAGGGATCACCCGTGGCCTGCGCAAGTTCCCGGTACCAGTCAATTGCCTGGCGCCGCTCTTTTTCGCTGCTGCCGAGGGTCCACTCTGTAAGCCGTTGCTGCCAGGCAGGCGCACGGTGCAGGCCGTCTTGCGCTTCCATCATGCGGCTGACCATTAATTCGAGAGCGCGATCGGGTGCTTCGATCCGGTCGAGTTTTGGAAATGTGGCAGAAGACCAGAGGATCGTTCCAATGGCCGCGAGCAAAATGACTGCTGAAAATACGTTCACGACACGGGAGAATTCGGATTGGAACGGCTTGGTAAAACGACCCGATAGAGGCCGTGCGTCGATCTCTTCCGGCTCTTGTGGTCGGTCGAATTGTACGGTGTTATCAGCCATGTCCGGCGACTATAGCATGTGTTATTGCCCACGCTATACCCCTCAAAATAGCTACTCTGCATGACCCAGCTCATGTGGATTTCTTCTCCGACCATCTGCGCTCTGATGCATTTCACACATAGCCACCTGGAGTAGACTTGGCTTATACTACCGGTGCTAACCACGCAGGATTCCAGGGTTTCAACAACGGCGCAGCCCTGCACGCAGCAGCGCGCGCCGATAGCGCACGAAGGTAAGTCATGACAATTGCGATTCAACATGTCCGTCTCATCAATGGGATCGGAGGCGTCGTCGATCGCGCCACCCTGATCATTCGCGGCTCAAAGATTACGGCTATCGGGCCTAGCCGTGAGGTCCGAATCCCATCGGGCTGTACACGCATCGATGGCCGTGGACTGACCGTCATGCCCGGCCTGATCGACTGCCACGTGCATTTGTGTCTGGGGGGAGAACCGGACGTGGTCTCTGCAGTGGAATCGGAGCCAGCCGCCTATACTCTCTTAAAGTCAGCGCGCCACGCTCAGGCGACGATCGAAGCAGGATTCACCACAGTGCGCGACGTCGGCTCGCGGGACCACTCCATCTTCGCACTCAAGCGCGCCATCGAGGCCGGCCTGATGCCTGGTCCTCGTATCGTCGGTGCCGGCCTCGTCATCTGCATGGTCGGCGGGCATGCCAGATTTATCGGCCGGGAAGTGGCGGGAGTCGAACAGGTGAGATCTGCTGTCCGTGATCAGATTGCCGCAGGAGCGGAGGTGATCAAGGTCATTGCCTCGGGGGGAGTCCTGACGCCAGGTACCTCGCCGGACCAGGCCCAGATGACAATTGAAGAATTGCAGGCGGCCGTCGATGAAGCCACACGAGCCGGGAGAAAAGTTGCGGCCCATGCCCATGGCGCATCCGGCATGAAGCCGGCTATTCGCGCAGGCGTCCATTCGATCGAACATGCGACATTGCTGGATGAAGAAGCCGCCGATTTGTTTGAAGCGAACGGGGTCTATATGGTTCCGACCCTATCAGCCCTTTCCACCACAGCGGCTTGCCGGCGGGGATGCGGCATTCCTGACAGCGCTCGCGACAAGGCAAAAGCCATGACAAAACGCCATCAAGTGAGCTTCAAACAGGCCTACCGCCGCGGACTTTTGATCGCCATGGGCACGGATGCGGGAACACCGTTCAACTACCACGGCGACAATGCGCAGGAGCTGGAGCGGATGGTGGCGCTCGGCATGACACCAATGGACGCGATGATTGCCTCCACATCCGCCGCGGCGAATCTTCTTGGGATTCACGCCTCAGTGGGCACGCTGGCCAAAGGAATGGAGGCCGACTTGGTTCTGATCGAGGGCAATCCCCTCAAGCGGATTGAGATCCTGCGCGACCGTAGCCGAATCATGGGCGTGATGCGAGCAGGACGGTTTCTGGCAGGCCCTCTTGCCGGTAAGGGGTAACCTACTCACCCTTCTCTCCTCACCGTCTTTCATAGAACAACTCCAGCGCCGAAGCGATGCCGTGGATGCGGCCATTCTGAAAAGCCGTATCCAGCTGATGACGGAGCGTTTGCACCCCGGCTCGGTCGTTGCGTTTCGCCACCCCCTGTGACAACATCATTTCCGTGGCGACTTCGACCAGACGCTGTTTTCGTCCATTCATATCGTCCGTCACGAAGTCATCCATGATCTCTGCTGCGCGCGCGGCGACGACGGATTCCAAGAAGGAATCGTAGCCCTGTTTCGCCACCGTCCGTTCACGGATGCTATTCAGTTCTGCCTTCACTCGCGTTACATCCTTCATCAGGACAGCAAAGAGTTCTTTTCGCCCTTCATCGAAGAGCTTCGCCTCCATCTCACCGAGAATAACACTTGGATCGATAACATCGGCTCGCGGTTCGTCCGCCCAGAAAAGCCGATCGTAGCTTCGGCGTTTCTCCGCATCACCGACGATTTCGTAGGCGGCATTGATCTCGCGTATTTTTGATTCGGCGTCGCTGCTGTCCGGATTTCTGTCGGGGTGATGCTCAAAGACAAGCGCCCGGTAGGCCTTCTTGATCTCTTCCTCAGAGGCCTCGCGGGAGACGCCCAATACCCGGTAGTAATCCATCCGCGCCATGGGAGTGGACTATACCATGCGGGTTCCGGAGCCTTCACTCTTACATCGGATGGACACAAATCATGTGCCGGAACCCTTGACTTGCATAACCCCCTGCTTATCTACAGGCCATGGATACGACACAAACTCCACGCATACTCTCTCATGATGAGCGAAAGGCAGCCGAGGCGGCGTTTGCAGGCCGTGCATTCAATCCTGCCTGGTCTGACGCCGCCAGGAAGGTCTATGATGGTTTGATCCATGCCTTGCCAGCTCTGCCTGATGAGATAATTCCTGCATCAAATCAGGTAGTTGAGCATGGGAACACCACGAGTGAAACGGCTCCTCCGATCCCGGTGACGGAGGGCATCCATCTCGAACTTGCTGGAAAACCAGAAAAAACGCCACAAGTGAAGAACCAGGTCTCAGCCGGACAGGTGAGTGAAAACCGGCAGCAGGCTATTCAGGCCGGTATATTGATCGACGTGACTGCGGATGCCAAAAAGCTCGGCCTCACCTTTCCCGTGACGATCACGAAACCTCTGTGGGAAGTAGGCATTGCTCCGCTAGCCACCATGTCTGAGGAAGATAAGAGCGCGCGAGTCCGTGACGTGCTCATGGCCTTTCGTCTCCGTCTGGCCGGGCAGACAACACTCTCGCCCTTGATCGACTTTCCGGCCATGTTAGCCATGCCGCCGGGCGCGGTCCCGCAGCCAGTGCCGCTGTTTGCGCTGATCCAGCCCGACGAAGAAAACCGGGCCATGGCTACGCTGCTACTGCCCAACGAAGTCGCGGCGTCGATCGTTCCGATGAATTGATTTCATCTATGCGTCGCATCAGACAGAAAGATTCGTCATTCGGCGAACGAGATCAAGCTCTTCCGCCTCCGTCTTTACTTCTCCGTTCAAACGCGCATCGAGCACTTGATCGAGAACCTGTTTGAATCGAGGCCCTGGTTTCAGCCCCATCGCCTTCAGGTCGGCACCGGTCAGAATTGGCTTTACGTGTTGATAGGTCGTCAGGAATGCCGACACCTGCCGTTTCACCGAATCGCCTTTGCTCTTGGCCATGAGGCTGAGCAGCACTTCGTCAGACAGACCGGACAACAGGCGATAGATCTCCGCCGGCTTGAGGACTGCCTTACCCCCAAGCCTACGGATCACAGTGTGGCAGCCGGCTCTGGCCATTTTGAGTTTGGCGGTTTCCGGTTCGGAAAAGGGAAATCGTTTGAGCACCTCTGCCACCGCACGTTCCGGCAAGACCTCCAACAGTCCCATCGTATAGACCAGCCACGGCTCCATCTTCCGGTCGAGATATAGCAGCTGATACCAATCCACAGCCTGCTCGATGGCATCCAACAGTGCCTTCAATCGATTGGTCCACATCAGCTTGGGATGGATAAACTTCAGGAGATCGAAATCCCCCAAACGCTGAACCGCATGTTTCGGCTCCCGATCACCCAGCAACAACTTTAATTCTTCCAGTACGCGATGGCCGGACAGCCGATGAAACAAATTCATCTTCACAGCCCCGGCGATCAGGGCGGCCGTATCCCGGCCCAAATGAAATTCAAACCGGCGCTCGAAGCGAACGGCACGAAACACCCTGGTCGGATCTTCGACAAAACTCAACCCGTGCAACACCCGTACGACCTTGTCATTCAAATCGCGCTGCCCGCCGTAGAAATCCAGGACATCCCCATAGCCCTTTTCGTTCAACCGGACAGCCAGCGCATTGATCGTGAAATCACGCCGGTAGAGATCTTTCTTAATCGAACTCTGCTCGACTGTCGGGAGGGCCGTAGGATACTCGTAATACTCTGTTCTCGCGGTGGCCACATCGAGCGTGAACCCATCCGGCAACAGGAGGACCGCGGTCCCGAACCGCTCATGCACCTTCACCCGCGCATGCAGCACCTCGCCGAGCTTGCGCGCATAGGCGATCCCATCTCCTTCCACCACCAGGTCCAGGTCTAAATTCTTGATATTAAGGAGCAGATCCCTCACACAGCCGCCGACAACAAAGAGTGCGACATCGGAACGATCAGCCAACCGACCCGCTTCTTCAAGCAAGATGACCACGTCCCGCGGCAAACGGCTCCGAAGCAATCCTTTCACGTTACGATGCGACCCACCCACCTCACTCTCCGGTTCATCCGGGTGAATGGTCCGCTTCCTGGCTGTCATCAGCACATCGTCGTGCAAGGTCCGCAGCAGGTCCGTCCTGGTAATGACGCCAATGACCGTGGCGTCCCTCATGACCGGCACAAAACGCTGGTTCCGTTCGATCATCGTGAGTTCAATGGTATGAAACGGGGTGTCCGGCTGTGCTGTATAAATATCCGACTGCATAATGGCTCGGACAGGTTCCTTGCCCAGCCGGTGAAACAAGGCTTTCTGAATCAGCTCTCGACTGACGATCCCGGCAAAACGATTTTTCTCATCAAGCACAGGAAATACATTCACGCCGTAATTCGTCATCTGCTGTCCGGCCTCGCTGACGGTGGTGTCCATGCTGACCGCTTTGACCGGTCGTGTCATAACATCTTGAGCCAGCAGGGTCGGGCGATAGTGCGTCGTGAGCAGTTGGACGATCCGCTCCTTGACCTCCGCCAAGGTTTGCTTCTTGACCGTGGCGGCTGCCGCCACCGCATGCCCCCCACCGCCGAATTCTCGGGCAATCCATCCGACATCGATCTCAGGCCTGCGGCTTCGGCCGATTACCTGCACCCGATCTTCCATCATGACCGCCACGACAACGGCATCGACTCCTTGCATATCAGCCAGCATATGCACCACGCCGGCCGCTTCGCCGTGGCAGCGGTCAATCGTGCTGGTCGCCACTAATACCTTCTGCCCTTCCAGATAATGAACATCGCTGTGTTCCAGGAAATCGTTCAACAACGCAACGGCATCCGGATCAAGGGGACGGCGCAAGGTATCTGAGATCATGTTCAGGTCCGCGCCGGAGGCGAGGAGAAACGCGCCGGCCTCCAGATCTCGATCGGTGGTCGAGGAAAAAGCAAACGAGCCGGTTTCTTTGTAAAGCCCCAGCGCAATGACGGTTGCCTCGAACGGGGTGACCGCAATCTGCCGTTGGCGGAGCACTTCTACCAGAATCGTCGTCGTGGCACCGACCGATTCCACGACGGACTGCTTTGAGCGGCCGGCACAGGGTGAGTCTTGATCGACATGGTGATCGAACACCACGACTTCGACGGAGGGATTTTCAACACACGATTTGAGGGCCCCGATTCGATCAGGCTCCTGCGTGTCGACCAATATCAACCTGGTCACTTGAGCGAGGTCGAGGTCTTTGAGTTTGGTGATGCCGAGATCGTGCACGGCGAGAAAGTTCCGCAGCGTTTCCTGAGCGCCAGCGGGAATAATGAGCTTCGCGTCGGGATAGAGTTTGCGTGCTGCCACCATGGATGCGAGACCGTCGAAATCCGCATTGCTGTGCGTGGCGATGACATCCATGCCTGCATTCTAGCAGGGTCGTCTCATGCGGGAAATGCCCCTCAATCCAAAGCGATAATATCCAGTGGGAAAGGGCCAATAGCTGTTGCAGATTTCCGTTGGGAGGGAACGGGGAAACTCAAAACTCACAGTTCAGTCGCGTCCGCGGCCGGAGCGGTCGGACCGCTCAGGACGGTCGATTCTTTCAGGGCGTTCAATGCGGTCAGGGCGCTCGGCACGATCTGCTTTTTCAGGACGATCGATGCGATCCGACCGATCGCCGCCGGACCGGTCCTGACGATCGGGCCGGTCGCGCCCGGAGTCATCCCGTTTTTCCCGATCGCCTCGATCTCCACGGTCCCCGCGATCACCGCTACCGGAGCCGCTGCGATCTTCACGGAACAGCCGGTCGCCTTTCTCGCCCCGGCTGACTTGTTCGCGCAGCTGTTGCAGGCTGGCACGGCCCTCCTCAAAATCCGAGCCACGGCGTTTGACTTCCCGGCCAAGATCCAGGAGTTCCGACGAGCGATAGCCCTGGCGAATGCCTTCCCCGACCAAGGCGGTCCCTTCTTTGGAGGGAATCCGTCCTTCTTTCATAACCGCCAGACTCTTAGCCCCGGCAGCCAGTTCTTCCTGTGTCGCTTTATGCCGGTCGTCTTGCGCCAAGCGACTCAATTCGCGCACTTCATCCTTCGTGGCTCCCCGCGTGAAGGCTTCCGCCAACGTTTCCAGCGCGCGCTGCCGGTTTCCCTCGGCCATGCCGCGGGCTTTCGCTTCTTCCAAAACTTCGCGAGCAGATTCGAGCCGGGATGTCATCTGTCGCAGCACCGGATCGATGCGAGTAGGTTCGACCCCCTTCGCCAAACCTTCCTTCAGCTTGTTCAGCAACGAATCGGTCGGAAGCCCCCGCTCACCGGCTTTGCTTACTTGATCGAGTAAAGGATTGATTTCGCTTGCGGTACGACCCTGCACCGAACCAAGTCGTGTGATTGCTTCCCGCTCTTGAATGGAGAGAGGTTCAGCCAAGACCTGAGCGGACACCAGCGTCACCGCCAAGGTCAGTCCCCACATCGTAATGTCGGTTCGCGTACTCATCGGTTTACCGTACAAGGACAACCCCGTTGGCCTGTCCGAAACCATCTGTGACAAAGTCTTCCGCCAAGGGCGGCGTGATCCATCGAGTGCCGTCAATCAGGTACATGAACGTGTGTTCGCCTTCTTTCAGTGGAACATCCACCAACCACAGCCCGGAGGAATCCATGATCTTCATCGGCGTCGCGTTTTTCCCCCAGCCATTGAAAGATCCGACGAGATGTACCTGTTTGGCCCCCGGCGCAAGTATTGTGAACCGGACAACCCCGGCCAGCGACGTGGGCAACTCCGGCTTCACCACCTTGGCCTTCGCGCACCCTGCCAAGCCGACCATCAGAATGGTCCCCATCAGGACAAGACCGAGAGCGCAGCCGAATACATTCCATCTCGCTTCCATGCGCGAGAGAGTACTGGAGGCTCAGGCCTGTTGCAAGCACTCCCCGGTTTGCACTAAATGGCCACATCGAGCACCGCATTTTGTGAGCCGAATCCATCGCCGGCATCTTCAGGCGCAAGAGGATCGGCGATCCATTGCTTCCCATTGACGACGAACATATATTCATAGCGGCCCGGCTTAAGCGGAATCGTCACGGTCCAGACCCCTCCATCCGTCCGGTCCAACTTGGTTTGGGCCGGATTCCATCCGTTGAAATCCCCTGCAACCGACACGGATTGCGCATTGGGTTGCACGAGTATCAGACGCACGAACACTTTGGGTTCTGACGAGGTATCGAATGAAGCGGTCTGCGCCGGCGTGCCTGCGATGGGTACCTCCACAATCCGTTCCGGCGCCAGCCTGAGCAATCCCGCCACGGCCACGACAGCAACACAGCCCGCCGCCATCGCTCCGGCAAGATTCCACTCCAGCGTGCGCGGCGTCGTGACAGCGGCACACAGACGAGTCCAGAGGCCGGGAGCTGAAGGAACCACCTGAGCCTTCAACCGGCCGAGAAACTGTGCCGAGGGCACGATCTTCGGCAATTGAGCTGCTTCCGCAGCGATTGTCTCAAGATTCAGCCAGCGCCGGCGCAGCGCAGCATCGGCATCCACCGCCTGAAGAAACGCCGTTCGCTCCTCCGGGGACAATTCATTATCGAGAAACCGTTGAACCAAGAGATCGTAGTTATTCATAGGAACCATCCCGCTTCTGCGCCGGTACTATCGAATAGGGTTCAGCGCCGCCAGTTCCCGGCTCAACTGCACCCGCCCCTTATACACACGCATTTTTAAGGTATCGCCGCTCACGCCGAGAATGTCCTCCATCTCCTCATAACTCAATCCTTCGACGTGCTTCAGCACGAAGGCCTCGCGATAGAGCGGCGGCAATCGTTGAATCGCCTGCTCCAACTCCTGGGCGACCTGCTGCCGGGACAACAGCACTTCCGGCGTTCGGTCTTCCGTCACATAGAGATCCAGACTCTCATCCGCATCCAGATCGTACTGCCCCTGCCCCGGCCGCTTGACCCTGAGCCAATCTTTGCACTTATTCGTGGCGATACGGTAGAGCCAGGTTGAAAACTTCGAGTCGGCCCGAAACGTCGATAGCGCTCTGTACGCCGCGAGAAACGTCTCCTGCGCCAAATCTTCCGCTTCTGCGCGATTGCCCACCATCCGATAACTAAGGTTGACGATCGCGGACGCATGCCGGTCAATCAGCTGCCCGAAGGCCGCTTGGTCTTGAGCAAGGCTGCGCGCCACAAGCTGCGCATCGCTCGGCTCGCCCTGTCGATCCAACGGCATAATCCTGCTCCAGTCAGCCTGGCTTACTTGCGTTGGACCGTCTGCATCGGCCTGCTTGTATCATTAGACGGATAACGAGAGGGAAGGTAAACAGCCATGGCGGCGTTGAATAAGGGCTAGAATCTGTAGCTGGTGCCAAGCGACACCCCATAATCCGGCGCTCCGTTGGAAAGACCGACGGTGACCCCACCGTTATACCGCCAGGCATCCAAGGCTTTGTAGTTGAATGCAAAAAAGACATCCCTGATGTTTACAAAATCGGCCACCAGAGAACGATACTCTTCGTAATAGGCGCTCACCAGGAACTCCCGGGTGACGTAATACCCGCCTCCGACGTCATACCAATATTGATTTCGAAGCTCCCGTCCATCCGGATCACCGATGAAGTTGTAGCCGCCGTCGAAAAACCCGATCCAGTTACCGCCGAACCGCTTGGACATTTCCACACCGTAGCCGTGGTCGAGGGCGCCAGTACCGAGGCCTTTGCCCTCATCGGCAGTCGGAACTTTGATCCGGGCCGTCAGGGCAATGAGCGGGAGGAACCCCTGCTCCTCGACGGCGTAGTAGCGCCCTCTGAGAATAATATCGCCCAGCCCGGAATGGGTCACCTTCTGTTGTCTGGCGCCCAACTGACCAGAGTTGAGCAACGCCACACATTCCGGCTTGTCAAAACGGAATTCCGTGCCGCTGCGCCGATAACAATCCTCGCCTATCGGTGTCGGCTGGCCGCCAACCAGGGTCGCCGTGCCGTTACTCGTCACAGACACAAACGGGATGACGACCGTGACATCACCATCTCGAAAGAGCCGCCGGATCGACGTGGGGACGTACACGAACTCACTCGTGGTGTTGGTGCCGAAATTTCCGCTGCTGAAGCTGGGTGTAATCCCGATTTGCCAGTTTTTTTCAGTAGCCGGCCCTAGTTCCTGAGCACCCCTTTGATTCTCCGCCGCCGGCGCAAACCCCGGTGCAAATGCGACAGCACATACAACGACCGCACCCATCACCGACCACCATCGTTTCATAATGTCTCGATACATCATGGCTCCTGCTGTTACTCCTCGTCAGCTTTCGCTCTGGGGCTCTCCGGCCCCGGCCAGCGTACAGTGAAACCGATTCTTGTTCAACGGTTGCGGCCTGGATAAACGGAAAGCCGGGCGCCATGTGTTCATGACACCCGGCTTCCAATCATCTTCCAATACGATAGCCCTGCTGTATTAGTTCCGGCCGGACCGCTCCGGTTTGTCCGGCCGTTCCGGACGCTCTGGCCGGTCAGGTCTATCCGGACGTTCCGGTCGTTCCATACGATCTGGCCGGTCAGGCCTCTCGGGTCTGTCCGGTCTCTCCGGCCTGTCGAGTTTGTCAGGACGGTCCACTCTGTCCGGCCTGTTAGGGCGATCCATCTGGGCAGCACGAGCATTCTCCCGGCCTTCTCGCCCATGCTCACCGGCAACGCGATCGGCCCGATCCAGCCCCCGCAGTTCACCACCGGAGTTGGACCGGCGATCTTCCATCCGGTCCATCTGCCGATCCTCGCGCCGATCAACTTGACGGTCTTCACGCCGGTCCTCTCGTCGGTCCATCTGCCGATCTTCACGACGGTCGGCCTGACGGTCCTCACGGCGGTCTTGTTGCCGGTCGGCCCTTCGATCTTCCCGCCGATCTTCCTGGCGTACATCATCGGTGGCCTGAGCCACGACCGTACGGTCATGGCCGTGCCTTCCTCTGTGGCCGTTATCGCCGTCATCGCGTCCGCTATTTATCGAGCCTGGCCCGCTGTTCAGTGAACCATGACCGCGATTATCCGTACGTGCCGGCGGCTCTTCCGCGGGGTTGCTCATCTGCCCTATCGCGGGCGACGTCAGCAGCGAGAGTCCGGCGATCGTGCCCAGGATAATTTCTTTCCAACTGCTACGATTCATCGTGAATCTCCTTTTTCTAATTCTCACAGTTGACTGATTCTACCCAGCGAACTGCAGCGCGCCTACTTAATCCTCCAACTCCGCTTCGTCCCATGTCACAACGATTCCATTCAATGTGCCCTTCACCTTAACCAGCGTCCCAACTTGCACGGCGGCGAAGAAGGCCGCTCGGCTCATAGGCCCGTCATCGACTCCTTCAAATTGAGTAACACCGGTCGTATCGACCGTTACACCAAGGATCGTCAAGGTTGGATCAGACGCCGCCTGCACCGGCCCTTGCAGATCGACATCATTGTCGGAAGAGCGCAGCTGGATGCGTGTGGCGATGACCGAATTGGTGCCGCTGACGCGCCCGCGAACCCGGATATGGTTGTTGATCGCTAAATCGCTCAAGTTGTTGATAGTTGCCCCGCCATTGGCTTTGAATTCCGTCTGACTATTCACGGTAACAGTTATACCCGGGAGCCCTTTGAGCGTTAAGGAGTTCGTTCCTATCGTTTCGATGTCGCCTTCCAATCTAACACTCTCATGGAATTTCACATGCCTTGCAATGAGGGTGGTGCCATCGAACCGGCCTTCCGCAGACATTTTGGCGCCGACCACGATTTCATCGACTGTCCCGCCACGAAACTCCGTGTTCGCCGTGGTTCTCACCGGAGTGGTGTCGATGGTGAAGTCGATAATATTGCCATTCGGGGTACCGGCCTGCGTCACAAACCCTTCGACCTCGAATTCATCAACCACGTTGCCGATGCCCTCATTCTCCGGTTCAACTTTCGTAGCAGTGAGGGTCGTTGTCGTGGCATCGAAACCTGTTCCTTTCACTTCGACAAAAATGCCGTTCCAGTTACTGCCGGTCGGTACCGGCATATCGTTGATAAGCGTGGCGCTGTCATAGATAACGGTCAGTCCGCCGATTTGGAAGGTCGCGAGCCCGGCATTGTGATTCCTAACGGTCCCCTTTACCTCGCAGATAGCTGAGCAACCGGTTCCGGGCTTGCGCTCAATAAAGCTGGCGGCGATCACCCCGTCAGATTTTACAAACCCGCTGACCTCCACGAGCTGACCAGGAAGAAGGTTGTTTAGACTGACCACGGAATCGAACTTTGTCGTGTCGTCTACCAGCACGGTTTGACCCAACACCGCAAATTGACTATTGGTAACATCCACGCTTGTAATCGGCCCTTCCAGCGTGTCTTCCTGGACGATATTGGCCGCGCGGTTCGTCGAGCCGTTAAATGAGCCCGACACTTTCACCGTCATACCCTCCTGAAGACCACACCGGTTGGTTGGACTAACAGCGCACTGACTTGACGGCTGGTCGTCAATGCTCACGGAGGCGGCTTCTGTCTCAAACCGTTTGCCATTGACGATGATGCTGCCGAACCCTGTAACGGTCCCCGACGCCGAGGCCGATCCGCTTCCACTGGCTCCGCCTGCACTGGCGGATGCCGACGGAGAACCGTCGCTGCAGGCGCTCAATAATCCTGCTAATCCAACCGCACCCAGCAAGCCAACAATCATAGATGCCCGTTTCATAGAAACCTCCTACTTTGGAAATGATGATTAGGATTTGCTCTTGGTCTGTTCGTCTGTCGGTAACCCCGTAGGCTTGGGTGCATCGGCCAACACATCGGCCGACCAACTCACACGGGTCGGACACCATTGCCATATACCCAGCGTAACAATCCGCGTGAGCCCAGCGGGAAGACAGGCAAGACGATTGACTGACACATCACGATTGACGACCCTTGTGGAGGCTCCACAACGGTTCAGATATGGCTCACTGGAAACTTTATTGAGATCGAAATGAGGCACAATGAAGGCAACGACCGGTACCGGCAACACCGCAAGTGAGGAGTTGTCTGCCCATTCGCTTCCTGAGCAATGGCCGTCCAATCCGGCGGTGCGTTTTACGTCGTCGCGAACCAGCGTGGATGTACAGCCGGACAGCAGCAATGCCAGTGACACGATCACTACACTCGACTTGGAACGAACCTGTTGCATAAAACCCTCCTTCTCGGCCTCCTATGATGGGTTAGACGGAGGAAGAGAAAAAAGGTAAACGGGATTGCTAATGGCCTAGCGAATGTCTTGGAAAAACGCACGTGGCAAAACCGGCAGGCGGTATTCGACGTGAAGAATAATAAGCAAGACGCGGAGGAAACTTCGCCAGACGCCCATCTTCAGAAACTTGCGGGCATCGGTGATAACGGGGGGGAAGAGCAGAAGCGGTTCCGTCGCCTTGATGAGCCGTTCACAGAAAGCGACATCTTCGAGGATCGGTTGGTTGGGAAATCCCTTCAACCGCTCGAACAGAGAACGCCGGACAAAGAGGGCCTGATCGCCATAGATGATCCGGCTCCTGGTGCAGCGGAAATTGTCTAGAAACGAGATTGCCTTGAGCCGCCAATCGTCTTCTGAAAATTGATGCATGAACCCGCCGGCTTGAATCGTGCGATCTGCCTCCATTTTGTTCAGCCGCTCAATCGCTCCCTCCGGAAGGACTGTATCGGCATGGAGAAAGAGGAGCCACTCGCCGTTGGCTTCCTTCGCCCCGGCGTTCATTTGAGAAGCACGGCCCTTTGGCGCCGTCATGAGAAGGCGTGAGGGGTGTGGCGTGAAGGGTACGGGGCCTTTCGAAAAACCGGCGTCAAGGAGGACATCCCGGGTGCAATCGGCACTTCCGCCGTCGACGGCAATGACCTCGTAGTCTCCCGGTTGTGAAAAGAGCGCCCGCAATGTATTCGGAAGCGCCTTCTCTTCGTTGTACGCAGGGATCACGACGGAGACCATGGTTCTTCCTTTTTCTCTCAGCTATCTGCTATCAGCCATCGGCTTTTCCGCCAACCACTCCGGCAAAAAGGTCCGCACATCCGCTGCCCACTGGGCCGGGTCTTCATCGATACTATCGAATAAATCACCGAGATCCAGAATCATGGCGTCTGACAGGGCCAGGTACTGCTGTGCCCGCCGTTGAAGCGCCGGCGTATCCGTTTCGCCCCGCGCAATCGCCCGCTCAAGCCAGCGGCGCCCGAATCCATGATGGGCTTCTTCTTGGCGAAGCAGGATACGGCGCATCCGGCCCAACGGCGCAGCTCGCTTCTCCAATCCTCGTTCGATGTGAGTCAATATGGCCTCACCCAGGCCTTCGAGAATGACTTGTTCGGCGAGAATCGTATCCAAGAGGTCATTACAGGCAAACCGGTCGTGCAACAACTTGCGATACGCTTCCATGGCCGGCAAGCAGAGTGAATCACCGAGGTGTTTCGGGGCGAGCCATGCCACCGCCCCCTTGAAGACCATGGCATGAGCGGCCTCCTGACGTGCCTGACTCAGGAGAAATCGTCGCGCGCCGGACTCGAAGACCATCGACGCCTGTGTCGTGGCACAGTCATGAGCCATCTGCTCACCCTGTTCTAAAAAGGTAAGCAGCCGGGCTATCGGAGCCCGTTCATCAGGGCGCACCATCACGGGCCACCTCCTTTGGCGGAATGCCGTTCAGACTCCAGTCATACTCCAGGAACTCGATGCGATATTCGGACTCAACCAGGTCCCTCGCTAATTCAGGATCGCCGATATAACGTGCCACATAAGCCAGGGTTGATCCGGCTGCTGCGGCAAAGTCCTCCGCAAACCAATCGAAGATTTTGGATAACGACGCGACTTTCCGTTTCCGGTCGAACCGATTGCGTGTGGGATCGTTGATAAAAGCCCTGGCGGCACGATCAAGCTGACGATCCAGCTCCTGCGGCTGATAGGCCCACGGCTGGAGTCGCGGGCAGGAAGAAGACGCGCAGACGATAGCAAAATGGATCAACGGTTCATGGAACTGCCTGATCAACACCTGCCGCTCCAAATCGTACAGCGTAATCGTGGTGCCTCCGACCGGATATTCTCGTCCGATAAAATAACGGTAGCGTCCCACATAACTCACGGGCGAATATCCATCCAAAATACCCTTGATCGCGAATGCATTATAGGCATTGATCCAAAAAGCCATCCGCCCGTTGCGTGTGGCAAAAGCATCGGGATCAACCAGGTCGAGCCTCGTCAGATAGCCCACGAAACGATCGTCTGTTTCGATCGCGGGATAATCGACGAGGCCATCCTTCACATGCGCAGCCAACGTCTCTTCAAACAGTTGATGGGAGAACTCGGCGGCGGGAATCGGATTGACCGGTTTGAATCCTGATGGGCCGACACCGGAGCAGCCCGGGAGCAGGAGCAACAAACTTATCGCCGCCCACAACCTCATCTCTCTCCTCACCTTATCGGGAAATCGGTGTTCGCCATGTTGCAATCGGATGACGGAGCACAGATCCGATCACTCGGCCGTCCAGTCTGTTACAGGCCGAACGGTCGGAACAGCTCTGAATCTCTTGTCGATTGAAACACCTCAATATTTCAGAGAGTGGCGACCGGAGCAGGTTTCCCGCATCCGGCAGGGACAGACAGGGCGAGACATTGCCTGATGCGTCGATGGCGATGCTATAGCGCCCGGCATCGCAGGCTGCGAGTCGGCCTCCCTGCAGCCACGTGATATTGTCCTTCGCGTATTGCCGCAGGTAGCCCGAAGGAAGCAGATCGTCCGCAAGCAGCCGTTCGAAGACCCCACGTGCCTGCCGGCGCTCATACATCAGCGTTGGATCTTGCTTCCCATAGAGCCCCACATCCCAATGGTACGCGCCCACGACCGGCAAGAACCCCCGCTCCCGCGCGAATCGGACGACGTCGCGTACGTCCTCACGATTGACGTCGCTGACAATACAGGTCAGAAATTTTGGCGAACCGTACTGCTGGAGCAGGTCAAGGCCGTCTAGAACGTGAGGCAATTGATCGGCGCCGCGGATCTGGAGATACCTGGCCCGATTGAGCGTGTCGAGACTAATCGACAGCGATATCGAGAGCTCATCGAACCGCCGCACCATGTCGGCCGTCAACTTAGTCCCATTCGTGATCACCGTAACCTGAAATCCGATCCTGACTAAGTCTTCAAGAATCTCAGGCAGGTCACGCCGCAACAGCGGTTCTCCTCCCTGGAGAAAGACCAACCGTAATCCATCCCGATAGAGATCAGTAAAGACCCTCTGAATTTCTGCACGAGTCATCTCATACCGGCCGACATTTAACGGCAGATTGCAGTACCCGCAGGCAGAGTTGCAGCGAAGATTGACCTGAAACACTGCCAGCAATGGGCGTCGAAGGAGAAGGTTGGTCAGTCCGCCCAATAGCGCTCGGCCAAGGCTTGGCCTGCCCTCAGCGGAAAGTGGGGCCTGCCCTGCCGACACCACATCAGACTTCCGGGATGGTTCGATTTGTATCAACATCTGACTGTATTGCTCTACCTTCCTGAACGACGAATGAGCAGATCTGCACGCCAAGCTGCCAATTTTTCTCCGATTTCAACCAACAGCCCTCAGACTATTGAGGTAGCAGACTTCATAACCGGCTGAAATTCCAGATATCTTTCATCGATATCGCCGGGCATATGCCTTGCTGAATCAGTCGGAGTTGATATAGATCCTTCACATAAGGAGGTCTCGATGCAAAAGAATCCCGACACCACTTTGTCAATCATGACGGCTGCCTTAGCGATCACCGCGATGCTCGCGGCTCCGGCTCTGGCAGAAAGCTCGAAGAAATCACATAAGACAGCACCCCAGTCTTCAGCTGCAGCTTCGGAAGCTGATGCAACGCCGGAAACCGTCTCTTCGTCTACAACCGGGCATCGCGATCATAAATCAGGTCCCGCATGGAGGACGATTGGCGGAACCGTAAAACAAATCAAGGGCAATACCTATACGGTCGAAGACTATGAGGGAAACCAGGTGCAGCTATTCGTCGGACAGGATACGAAACACCTCAGACAAAAGAAAGTGGGAGACACCGTCCGCGCAGAAGTTACGCGGGGTGGCTTCGCGAATTCCATCCAGTAATCGTTGCATCGAATCCGCGCACCCATTCAGCCTAGCGTGGAGGTGTCTTCGGGGAGGGTCGGCTCTGAACGGGCCGGCCCTTTCTAGCTCAACTTCCAGTGCAAGCGTCCCGTCCTACTTCTTCAGAAACACAATGTCCCCATAATACGCCGTCACTCGTTCTTTCGTGTTGTCCGTATCGCTCATGATCGCCACGCCGTTAATGAACGGAGGCTCCTCACCGAATGCCTTCGTATAGTCCTCGTAGATATTGCGCGATTCATCGGTCCATACCCCGATCTTTTGAGGGCCACTTTCCACGACCACCATTTTGACGAAATCCGTATAGGCGTTATCAATCACCGCGCCGACCGGCGCTTTTCTTTCCCAGACATAGTTGATCGCTCCGATCGGAATGTCTCCGAACAAGACTCGGCCCGCCTTATACTTGAGTTTCTTTCCAAAACTCACCTTATCGGGGTCGTATTCAAATGTGATGTAGAGGCGGGCCGGATAATCGTCGCCGTCTTTGCGCGTCGCATCGCTGGTCCTGAGCAAGTTATCGACCTTCCATTGCCACCGCACGACAGGAAACTCTTTCGGATCGATCTTCACTGCTTTGGTCAACCCGGAAGCCGATGCATCGCTGCTGGCCTTGATGACGACACGCTCGCCGTCTCTCACCAATTCGTAGGTCGTCAGTTTGGGGATGTTTTTGAAGGTGAGCGGCTTCCAGCCGTCGGGCAGGCGGCCGCCCGGTTCGCTTGCGGAAAACTTTCCCACCTCAAGCACCGTCTCACTCTGTGCCCAGAGCCATGCCGGAGCGTATAACAGCCACATCCCAAGAAGTACGCTCGTCACTACTAGCATCTTACTGTTTCGCTCTTTGAGGGCCGACGTGTTTTGCCTTCGGTCGCGCGCGTCAAATACACACACCGAGCTTCCTTGCGCTCTCTTCCGGGATGGGGCCTGATTGGTCTTCCGCTGCGCGCAGAATTTTTCACCCGCCCACCCACTGGCATGCCGAGCCATGCCATTAGCCCAGGCGAGGGCCTTCCGAGGCCGCGCGTTGCGCGAGCACAGAAGATCACCAGGCTCCGTCCACTCACCCCCGTCTCATCCAGGAAAACAGTTTCACCAGGATATCCTTCGTGCGTTGCGAAAAGTGCGCCTTGCGCCAGAGATTGACGACTTTCTTATTCACTTCAGCCTGGGTCGGATAGGGATGGATCGTCGCGGCCAAGGTCTTCGCGCCGGCGCCGGCTTTCATAAGGACCGAGAACTCGCTGATCATGTCGCCGGCATGTGACGCGACAATCGTCGCGCCCACGATTTTATCCGTACCCTTCTGGATATGAATTCTGGCGAACCCTTCATCTTCCCCATCAAGAATTGCGCGATCCACTTCATCAAGCTTGTAGGTGTAGGTTTCAACCTCGATGCCCTTCGCTTCCGCATCCTTCTCGTACATTCCGACATGCGCGATTTCCGGCTCCGTAAACGTACACCAGGGCATGGTCAGGGACTCAACGCTGGCATAGGCTAACCCCAGGGGATGTGGAAACAAGGCATTCTGAATCACGATTTGTGCCATAGCATCGGCGGCATGGGTGAACTTGTACCGCGAGCAAATATCCCCGGCTGCATAGATGCTCGGATTGGTGGTCTGCAACCGGTCATTGACCTTCACCCCGGACTTGTCGTACTCGACCCCGACGGCATCCAGCCCAATCCCTTCGACATTCGGCGCTCGTCCGACTCCGACAAGAATTTCATCAACCACCACATCAAACTCCCGCCCATGTGAATCGACAGTCATCCGTTTGCCGAGCTCTGTCTTCTGAACTTTCAACTCTTTCCCGCAACAGAGGAGCTTCACGCCGTCGCGCAACATCCGCTGTTCGACAATGTCCGCTGCATCACGATCCTCGTTCGGCATGATTCCATGCTCGGCTTCTACCAGATAAACTTGGCTCCCGAATCTGGCAAACGATTGCGCCAGCTCACATCCGATCGGGCCTGCCCCGATGACGCCGATGCGCGCCGGCAATTCCGTCAGCGAGAACACCGTTTCATTAGTGAGATATCCGGCCTCTTTCAATCCCGGCGTTGGAGGGGCAGCCGCGCGAGCGCCCGTGCAAATGGCTGCTTTCGCAAAGGTTAGGGTTCGGTCTCCTGCAGGCCCATCGACCTGGATAACGTCAGAACTAGTAAACCGGCCGCTGCCGATATACACATCCACCCCTAATTTTGCATACCGATGGGCTGAATCGTTCTGGCTGATGCGAGCCCGCAATTTTCGCATCCGCGCCATGACAGCCCCGAAGTCGTATTTTACCCCGGCGGGAACATGGAGGCCGAACTCAGCAACATTGCGCAGATCGGCCCACGCCCTGGCAGCGCGGATCATACCTTTCGACGGCACGCACCCGACATTCAAACAATCGCCCCCCATCAAATGTTTTTCGATCAACGCGACCTTAGCCCCCAGACTTGCGGCAATGACCGCCGTGATCAATCCGGCGGTTCCTGCCCCGATGACCACGATGTTGTACCGGCCAGCCGGCTCTGGATTGACCCAATTGCCGGGATGGACATTGGCGACGAGCTGTTGATTGTGCTCATCATTCGGCAAAACAAGACTTTGGCCATACTCCGGCATCACGTCCGACCTTTCCGCAAACTACTCAGGCATCTCTCACGATCCACAGAATTCCGATCACGCCGGTTTCCCTAAGAACTTCCTGTACACGATCGGCGCCAGAGCCAGTAGCCCCAACAACACAAACGCGCCGATGACGTTCGGTGAGGCGATTTCTTTCAGGGAACTGAGCGTGCCAAGCTGACGCCCGGCATAGGCATAGACGAACGACCCCGGAATAATCCCGATGGCTGTCGCCGCCACATACGTCCCGACGTTCACGCGGGTCAGCCCTGAAACAAGGTTGACCACGAAAAATGGAAACAGCGGGATCAATCGCAACGTCAACAAGTAGCTGAAGGCATTCTTGGCGAATCCTTGTTGCACCGGTTCGATCCACCTGCCGAACTTCTGCTCGACCCAATCGCGCAGCAGATATCGTGCCGCAAGAAACGCAAGCGTGGCACCGGTCGTAGCTCCCAGATTCACGAACAGCGTGCCAATCACCCCGCCAAACACAAATCCTCCCGCCAGGGTAAGGATCACCGCACCGGGGAGCGACAGTCCCGTGACGACGATATACGTCAGAATGAAGATCGCCACGGATGCGGCGTAATTGGACTCGGTAAATGCCAGCAGCTGATCGCGGTTTTGTTTCAACGCATCGAGCGAAAGATATTGCCCCAGATCGAAATACAAGAACGCGCCGATCGCAACGGCGATAACCGCTACGATGACCGTCCTTCCAACATTCAATCCACTGGCCTGCCCAGAAACCGGCATGTCATTCTGCATAGCAACCTGTTGATCTATCATGGTGGCTCCATGTGACGCTGTCAATGGCACAACTTCAATCTATGGGCTTTGTCGGTCGATATGTTGCATTCTTACAGATTGAAAGCACGTACCCGTGAAGGCTCCTTCACTCGTCCAGCAGACGAGTGTAGTCGGAGCACGAGATCCACTTCACAAGCGACGCTGTAGATTATAGGAAAGGCTCTGAGCGGCTATGGCCTGGGTGTGCTGAAAGCGGGGGCTGCCCCACTGAGGGTCGTGCCGACGTCCTGAAGCCACGTTCGTTGAGGCCGGCAGGACTTCGAGGACTGCCCCTCGTGCTCCGCCTTGTACTGCCGAATGGAGCAGGCATCTTCGCGAATCGTGGCATATTCATCGGTCAAGGAGAGGTCTGGACCAGCACATCCGACGCCGAGCAGTAGGAACATGAGAGTTATGACAAGCATTGCAGTATCCAGAAACACAACATCGTGATGCCTAGATTGTATCGAGTGGTAATCTATTCGGCCAGTCCTTCTGAAAACTGTAGCATCCATACAGGAAACCCTCCGTTTCCAATCAGCGTTTGATTGCGTCATGTTCAATATCGAGCCGGCCTACTGCGCGCTCGAATGGATCGATCACTCCGTCGTGGTTTTGATCGAGCTCCGGGAAATGGTCGTGCAGCAATCCTGCTGCCTGAGGAACAATCACTCGCCCCGTCCGACGATCCCGCCCGTAATCATACCGTCGCGGCTGTTCCAGCATTCCAAAATGGGCAACATTCGCCGGGATCAGAGGCTGTGGCTCAACGACAGCCGTCGGTTGCGCGCGCCTCTTCAGCTTCTTCGAGCCGATTTTCTTGGACACACGGGCTGAATGCGAGGGCCTCTTTGCCTTGGTCGCTATAGTCTTCTCCGAGACAGACTGCGGAGAGTTCTTGCTCGCGATCTTCCAACGCACAGAAGGAACAGACTTGTCCGATGCAACGGGTTCAACCAGAGACCGTTTCATCTCTTTCTTCAATGTCGCTGGTGAGAACGCATGGGACAAACCGGGAACCCAAAGATGACAGAATATGAGAACTGATCCGATCAGTCCCAAGGTGAACATTCTGCATACCGTCATAGAGCGGCGTAGAGCCATTGGTGTCCCATCCAGCGTTGAGCCTTTCAAGTGTACCAGGGCCATTATTCACAGTATTTCCATTACTTACACGAATATTTCATATTCCATCCGGTCTCTCTACATCGTTCGGTCATACCCCAGTTGCCAGGACACCCCTCACTGCCGTAGTCTCCGCCTACGGAGGCCATCATGGATGAGAGCAATCGCCTGACGAAAACCAAAGAGCAATGGGCGAAAGCCCGGAGGGGCGGGGAAGAACGGGAAGTATTCTACGAGGGCGATAGCCGCCTTCCACCGGGACAACACCTCGTTGAGACGTTCCCTGTGCTGGATCTTGGATTCAAACCTGAGATTCCGTTGACTGAATGGGGGCTGACAATCGGAGGCTTTGTGACGGCCCCGATCACCTGGACCTGGGAACAATTCATGGCGCAGCCTCAATTCACCGACCTATCCGACTTCCATTGCGTGACGTCATGGAGCCGCTTCGACAATCAGTGGATAGGCGTCAGTTTTAAGCACATCATGTCGGTGGTGAAACCAGTCACACTCGCAAAATTCGTGCTCTTCAAATCGTATGACGATTACACAACCAATCTTCCGCTCGAAGTCTGTAACGATGACGATGTGCTCCTAGCCCATACCTGGAACGGCATGCCGCTGAGCAAAGACCATGGCGGACCAGTGCGGGTCATCGTCCCGAAACGCTATGCCTGGAAAGGCGCGAAGTGGGTGAAGGAAATCACCTTTGCCGACAAGGATGAGAAGGGGTTCTGGGAAGTCCGGGGATATTCCAATACGGCACTGCCATGGGAAAACGACCGCTACGGATAACGCGCTATTTTTTCATCCAGCCGCCTGGACCTTGGACGTAGTTCCCCGGCTTGGTCTTTTCAATCGCTTTTTCCCCTGCCAGTGATTCGACCGTACTCACGCTCGCTCCATCTCGGCGGGCAATGTCCTGATAGGCCTGGCGGCGTTTCTTATTAATCTCATCGGCGAGGGCCTGCGCCTCAGGATTTCCCGGATCGACGGCCCCCAGGTAGCCGGTACTTTTTTCTCCAACCAGACCTTTTGTTTTGGCTTCTTCGAGCGAAAGAGCGAAGACAGGCTGCGTACAGACCAGGCATCCCACCGCCACACCCAATAGAAGTCTTTGTATCCATACCATCATGACCGTATCTCCCGCTAAAATAGGCCGCTGTCCTCGGACAGCACCTTATCCAAATCCTTGTCCACCTTGACACGAATCTCGTGGTCGATTTTGACGTTCAAGTTGATCGTGATCGGCTTATCCGGCGCCATCACTTCAACACGAGGCGTACAGGCTCCTGTTGCGACCACTATCCCTCCGATCACCAACCCTATCGCTGTCGTCAGACTATTCGGGCGTCGCATTGCAAACCTCATCGCGATCATTGCCGCTTATGTTTCCGCTCGACTGCATCTTGAATATCATCGACAAGGCGCAGGCTTTTCAAGAGGGCCGGGATGTGTTCTTGCACGGTCAGATTGAAATTCACCGGAGGAATCTTCTTGAGATCCGGATTTCTTCCTTCCAATCGAGCCGTCAGCATCAGCGTCCCGGTTTCGGCATAGTCTACACCAACTCGCAGCAATGTATAATGAAAGTTGTTTAGCGCCTGTGTCACCAGATGCAACTGGGTATTGGTCTCCGAAATGACGGTTGATGACTCCGGCGTCGATCCGTATCGTATGACCCCTCCCGGAGGGAGCGCAGTCACCATCCCATCCTTGACCGTCAGTCCTCCAGGTGTGATCGCGATCGGCAACGTTCCATTCAGGGTCCCGGTTCCTTGTATTCCCTGATTGTGTTCTACGCTCAGGACCTTGGCCAGATCCAGATCTCGCAGTATCACTGTCGCATGATAGGGTGGCTTGGCAACGTCCGCCAGGATACCCGGGCTGGCGACCGAGCCTCCGAACATCTCGCATCTGAAATCT
>Ga0315912_10000952_pt1 | contig 40382 bp, 40 predicted proteins | sample VfabasoilMG_FD_204469 | JGI IMG/M metagenome (GOLD analysis project Ga0315912, IMG submission 204469) | Garden soil microbial communities collected in Santa Monica, California, United States - V. faba soil | ecosystem: Environmental > Terrestrial > Soil > Garden | place: USA: California... | reverse complement strand
ACCGACCCTCTCAGCCAATGGAGTCACGACAAACTCCAAAAGCACCTAACCAGAACCGAAACCAGCTACCGCTTCTACCTCAAACAACTCCAAACCATCCAAAGTAATGAAGTGATGGCAAAAATCCTGCCCGAACTGGCCGATCAAACCGTCCCGGCCCTGGTCAACTCCACCTACGTAGCCAGAGAGATCAAACGAACTCTCAAACTACGCGCAGAAACCGCCGACATGAACACAATCAACGGTGTCTAAACGCCAAAAAAGAACAGGAGGCACTCACCCGGACACCACAACCACAACTCGCGCGAGACGACACATACCCGAAGTGTGTCTAAACGCCAAGCTACAAAATGTGCCCGAGCTTTTCCTTCTTCGTCTTAAGGTAACGGTCGGAATCAGGGGTATTCGGAGGCTGGCAAGGAACACGTTCCACAACCGCTACACCGGACTTCTCCAACGCCTGAATCTTGTCCGGGTTGTTCGAAAGCAACCGGACCTGCGTAATTCCGAAGTGCAGCAGAATCGCCCCAGGAAGCGAATAGTCCCGCAGATCGGCCTCAAAGCCCAACTGCTCGTTGGCTTCCACGGTATCGGCACCTTGGTCCTGCAACTCGTAAGCGCGCAGCTTATTCAGCAGCCCAATGCCGCGGCCTTCCTTGTTTTCGTAGATGATCATACCCCGGCCCTCGGAAGCAACCATCTCGATCGCAAGTTCCAACTGCGCACGGCAATCGCAGCGAAGACTATGGAATACATCGCCGGTCAAACACTGGGAATGAATGCGAACCAACACTGGTTCGCTCGACAACTCGCCCATCTTCAGCACAACAGCTTCCTCGCCATCCAGGCGAAATCCGAAGATACGGAACGCACCGAATTCAGTAGGGAAATCGGCTTCAGCGACTTTAGTGACGGTGGAAATCTGAGTGGGCAAAGCTTCTCCTCATTATAATGGTGCAAGTGCCTAAGGCGCATGGATGGATCAAAACTTAGTCGGCCAAACACTCATCGCAGTTCTCCTGATCCGGATCGCCTTTGCCGCGTCGGTATCCAGCCTGCTCGTCCGCGCCGACGCGTTCAAGCGCCTGCTCCTGAGCGAGGAACGCACGTTCTTCCAGCGCCTCATGTTGGCATTTCTGTTAAGCGGAGTCTTCGGAGGCGGAGCCGCAATCCGAGCCTGGAATTCGAATTATGCCGCCGTAGACATGGGTATGGAAGCGTCGCTGATCGCCGGAGTCGTCGGCGGTTATGTGCCCGGGTTAATCGCAGGAGTGCTCATTTCCACCCCCGCATTTTGGGTGAAATCGGAACTCCTCTCCTTGCCGCTCTACGCGGCGGTTGGAGTGTTGGGAGGGCTGGTCCGCGACATCGCACCGGAAAGAGCCGAGATCTGGAAAATTACAGCATTTCCAGATCTCAGCCTCTACCGCGTCCTCCGGCAATGGTCGGATCCGCAACGGCTGTTCCATGTGTTCTTCCTGGCCATCGTGCTGGCGGTAGAAAGCCTCCGCTTTCTGGCAAGCCGTGAGATCTTCGGAGGCATGATCTTCGCAACCTACCCGGAGCCGGGTGCGCACTTCGCGCAGTATGTAGCCGTGTGGGCGGCGACGCTATTTACCGTAATCGTCCCCTTGAAAATCTGGAGCAACGCCAGGACAGAACAGATGTTGGAAATGCAGCAGAGGCTGTTGCAGGAATCGCGATTGAGAGCGCTCACCAGCCAGATCAATCCGCACTTCCTGTTCAACACTCTGAACTCGATCGCCTCGCTCGTCCGGACCAATCCGGAAACGGCCCGCGTCGTGATTCAGAAGTTATCGAACATCCTGCGCCGGCTCCTGCGAAAGCACGAGAATCTGGCTTCACTCAGAGAAGAGATCTCTTTCATTGACGACTACCTGTCTATCGAACTCGTTCGATTCGGAGACAAGCTCCGCTTCGTGAAAGACGTGACCGAAGATTCACTGAACGTACAGGTCCCCAGCATGATGCTCCAGCCGATCATTGAGAACTGCATCAAACACGGGTTGGCTTCAAAAGTGGAGGGTGGATTCATTAGGCTAAAAGCCTGGCAGGCCGAAGGACGATTGCATCTGCTGATCGAAGACGACGGAGTCGGAATACCGGACGCCGAGCTCGCAAACATCTTCACCAAAGGCATCGGTGTCAGCAACGTCAACGAACGCCTCAAGGTGCTCTATGACGGCGACTACAAAATGTGGATTGATAGCAAGCTCGGAGAAGGCACCCGCACAGGCATCGAGATCCCGGCCGCTTACCCAACCCGGTAGATCTCAATCGCGTTAGCACAGGCCTCGGGGAACGCCCCTACAGAATCCCAATATCTGGTTCGCTCTCCCGAATCATGAAAAGCAAGCAGTACCTCGTGCGGCCCCTCGGCCCACGCCCCTGGCAGCCGCCTCAGCAGCTCCGAGGTGTCCTGCTCATAACACCGCCGTTCCAAAATTCGCATTCCCTCCGGGACCAAGCGAAATGCCCGCATCAACGGTAACCGCTCCGCAGCAATCGCCTGCCCAAGGACCGGTGTCCGAGCGACTGCCAACGCCAAACCAAGACCGGCCATAAATGTTCTGCGGGCTACCTGCATGGGTACTGTAATAATAGTAAATGATGGCCCCTCGTTTGGTTCCAGCCTTGCTTCTTTGCCCCGCACTCCTGCTTGGTGCTGGGAACTTCCGTCCTCCGGCGGGGAACCAGCCCGCAATTCGACGTCCCGGCGGGTCGTCTGTTCTGCCTGGTGGTAACATCGTCAAGCCTTTGGGTCGTCAGTTTGGAACTGGAGTCCTCCCGCTGGCCATTGCTATTAACTCCGATCAGACTCGGGTGGCAACGGCCAACAATGCCTCCGTCACGGTGACCGAGAAGGTCCGGGGCCAATGGCGCGTCCGCCAACTGGATCGCAAGGAATGGCTGACCCCGTTCGTCGATGCCGCGTTCACCGATGTTCAACGCCTCCTGATCTCGGAAGGCTCCACAGGGCTGGTTCGCTGGATCGATTCCGGTGACGGCTCAGACCGCGGCTTGTTTGACTTGAATCAGGCCGGTGCCTCGGCAAGCCACGCTGGCAAGCTCGCCTACGATTCCACGCGCCGCGTGTTTTATGTTCTCGACCGCGCCAACCACCGCGTGCTTGCCTATAGCACTTCCACCAAGAAGTTGTTGTGGACGAACCCGGTTCAGGAGAGTTCCTCCGCCATGGTGCTCTCCACAGATGGGGGCCGCCTCTACATTGGGAGTCCCGGAGCGGTTGCCGTCTGGGAGGTGAAAGAATCCGCCGCACGGCTGGAAAGGAGCATCCCGGTACAAGGCCCGGTAAAGGCGCTCGCCGTCGGTGGCGGGCGGGTATTCGTGGCGAATGCAGTAGAAGACTCGGTCACTTCGATCTCAGAGGGTACGCTCGCTGTGGAGAAGGAATACCCAATTCGCGTGCCCGGCCTCGAAGACTTGCGCGGCATCCGGCCATCGGCGCTCCTCTACGAATCGGCGAATGGTTGGCTGCTGGCCGCCGAGCAGGGCATCAACGCCATCGGAGTGCTGGACGTAAGCTCAGGGCAGTGGATTGGTCACATCCCTTCTGCCTGGGAACCTGCCGGAATCGCGACCCATGACGGCACGGTGTTCGCGGTGGCAACCCGCGGCGGAGGCACGGGACCCAACGCCAGCCGTCGAGGTTCGGAAGATGCAACCGGGGCTGGAGTCATGCACCTGTTCACCCTGCCGGATCGCACGGAGATGGCTGCGGCCACGGCATCGGTTTGGGAGAACAACGGCTTTGTCGATTCCAAGGAGCGATCCATCCTTCCTGCGGGTATTGAGCATGTGGTCTTGATCATCAAAGGCAAGCGGGCTTTTGATGAAGTGCTGGGGGATGTGGAGACCGCAGGCAATGGCCCGGTCGCCGGGCTACCTGTGCTCGCCCGCTACGGTCGTTATGGGATCATCAGCAGCAACCGCAATCAGCTGCAGCAAAGGCTGGCATTACGGAGCGTGAACATCACGCCGAATCACCACGAAATGGCAAAGCGCTGGACCATCAGTGATAACTTCTATGCCAGCCATCCCATCGGCTTTGCGGGAGTCAGTGAGCATCTCGACCGTCACAAGATCACGAACCGGATCTTCGACGCAGGCCGAGCCATGGAAGCTCCCGATCAGGCGCAGGTTGCCAAGGTGATGCGTGAACTCAAGGAAGCCAAGCTGCCTCGCTTCCTAGGCATCCGGCTCCCTAACGACGGTGCCAATCCTTCCTTCCCGGATGAGCGCTATCCATTCCTGGCAAGCTACATTGCCGATAACGATCTGGCGCTGGGCAAAATCCTCGAGGCTCTTTCGAACACCGAGTGGTGGCCGAAGATGGCCGTATTCGTCGTCCAGGAGAGTGCGCAGGACGGACTCGATCACATCGACTCCCACCGCACCATGTTGTTCGTAGCGGGTCCCCATGCTGAACGTAACTACGCCTCGCACGTCAACGCCAACGGCGATGCCCTGATGAAGATGGTGTACCGCCTCCTCGGAGTTCCACTACGCACACTTCAGGAAGCAGCAGGAGCCGACCTCACCGACTGCTTCACAGACAAACCCGACCCGACTCCCTACGTTGCATTGCCGGTCCGAATCGAATTGTTCGACCCCGAAAAAACAGGCAAGAATTAACAGTTCGAACGCAAAATCAGGCGTATACTTCTTTCAAGAATTGATTTCAAGGGAGTCGAAAGGGGACTAAATGAAATATCGAGGAGTAGTGTGCCTGCTCGCAGGTCTTCTGTCTGCATGGATCGCCTTCTCACAAGGAACCATGGGAATGCTGGATCTGGTCGTCAAAGACCCTGCCGGAGGTGTCATTGTCTCGGCCAATGTTTCGATCAAGAGCACCGAAACGGGGTCTATTGTCCGCGGCCAGACGAGTCAGGCAGGTCAGTTCACAACGCCACTACCCGTCGGCCTCTACGAAGTGAGTGTCTCCTCGTTCGGGTTCAGAACTATCACGGACCGGGTTGAGATCAAGCTGGGAAAGACGCTGCGCCGGGAGATAACACTGATGGTGGGTAGCGTGGCTGAGCAGGTGTTTGTCAGGTCTTACAACGCGACTGAGTTCGGTACTAAAGAAGAGTATGCAATCAACGCAGAATCAGGCTTTGTGGGCGTTTCGACAGCCCCCAGGTCGACCTTTTCCGCTGACGTCGATACCGCATCCTACTCCAACATCCGACGCTTCCTTCGAGATGGGCGACTTCCTCCTCCTGATGCGGTGCGTGTTGAGGAGATGCTGAATTCATTCCGCTACAACTACCCTCAACCTGCTTCGGACCAACCGCTCTCGATCACCTCGGAGATCGCGTCGTGCCCTTGGAACTCTGAGCACCTGTTGCTGCGCGTGGGGCTGCGTGCAAAGGCCATTGAGACGGCTCATCTGCCTCCGTCTAATCTCGTCTTCCTGATCGATGTGTCAGGCTCCATGAGTGGGCCGAACCGGTTGCCACTGGTGAAGAGATCCTTTGCCTTGCTCGCTGAGAGCCTCCGTAAGGATGACAGTGTCGCTATCGTAGTCTACGCCGGTGCCGCCGGACTTGTGCTGCCCTCCACGCGTGACAAGACAAAGGTCCTTGATGCCCTCTCTCGCCTCGAAGCGGGAGGTTCCACAGCCGGTGGCGCAGGGCTGAGGCTTGCTTACCAAGTGGCCCGCGAGAGTTTTATCAAAGGCGGGAACAACCGCGTGGTGCTGGCAACAGACGGCGATTTCAACGTCGGCCAGTCCTCTGACGACGAGATGATCAGGCTGGTTGAACAGGAACGGGAGTCCGGTGTCTTTCTGACGGTGCTCGGCTTCGGCATGGGCAACCTCAAGGATTCGAAGCTGGAGAAGCTTGCCGATCACGGCAACGGCCACTATGGCTACATCGACGACATACTGGAAGCCCGCCGCATGATGGTTCGCGAGATGGGTGCAACACTACACACAGTAGCCAAGGACGTGAAGCTCCAGGTTGAGTTCAATCCCACCTACATACAGGGCTATCGGTTGATCGGCTACGAGAACAGGCGCTTGCGGGATGAGGACTTCCGCAATGATAAGAAGGACGCCGGAGACCTAGGTTCAGGCCACATGGTGACGGCTTTCTATGAACTGGTCCCGGCCTCGGGCGGCGCTGAGCCGTTGCGGTATCAGGAGAGTCGCAAGCCGAATGGCGAGGCGCTCATTGTTCACCTGCGCTACAAGGAACCGGATGGCGAAGTGAGCAAACTGATTTCGAAGGTTGTGCCGTATCGGGTGATCCCCATCGCAGAGGCTGCACCAGACTTTGCCTTTGGAACCGCAGTCGTTCAGTTCGGCTTGTTGTTGCGAGACTCTCCCTATAAGGGTTCTGCCAACTATGACAGTATGATTCGGATGGCGCAACAGTCCGCCGGAGAAGATGAAGACGGCAGGCGGGCTGAGTTGCTCTACCTTGCAAAGACTGCCCGAGATCTCAAGCGTTAGCTTTGCGCCTAGTGAGAGGCACGCTGCCTTCAAACAACAGAGCCATCTGGCGTTGTTTCAGAAAGTGCCGGGCCGATTGATCGCCCTTGGGTTTGGTCTTGAGGTATACGGTTCCACCGAAGCGGTAGGCCATCTCTTGAGCGACGATGCCTTCCTGGTCTGCTGCTTCGATCCGTGGACCACCGGTCTGGCTGATCCAATGGCTGGTTGTTTCGTTGAGTTGCTGTTCCAGGGAGCGGTCTGCCGATATCCAGATGCCGTGGCGCAGGATCGCTTTGCGATCACCGACGCGGATAAGTACGCTCATGATTGTTCTATGATAACCTCCTCTTCGCCTTCCAGTTGGTCGGCTTGTTCGGAGAAACGTTTGAGGACTCGGATGGCGTTGTTGCTGGAGAAGCCGGCGTAGCGGAGCTTGCGGTAGGCGGATGTCATTCCTGCCTGGTCGGCTAGGATCTCTGCCAGATTGCGATTGCGGTACTTGCGTTCCAGGAATGCTTCGATGAGCGCAACCTCGTCGGCTTCGGCGTAGGCTTCGGTTACGGCTTTTTCGGCGGTAGTGGCGGAGACTCTTCGGGTACGCAGGTCACGGAGGGTTCTCTGTTTGCCGAGTCCGTGGCTTGCCAGGCGGCCGTAGGCAAAGGCTTCGGCGAAGCGGTCGTCGTCGAGATAGCTGGCTTCTTTGAGACGCTCCAGTACCGGGTCAATGTCGGCGATGTTGTCAGCGCGGCGGAGAAGTTTACTTCGCACTTCTGCGGAAGTGAGGGGGCGTGCGGACAGCGCTCGCAACGCGTAGTCCCAGAGACCGGGCCGGTCGAGTTTTTTGGGAGCCGCTCTTTTTTTAGGATTCATGTGACATCTCTCAGAATACTGGAGTACACTCAAATCAGATAGGAGAAAAGATGTCAGACGATAGAAAGTTGTCGTATTTCTTCCTCGGCCTCGGAGTGGGAATCGCGGCGGGAGTGCTGTTTGCGCCGAAATCCGGCGAGGAAACCCGCGAGATTCTGCGAACCAAGGCCAGCGAGAGTGCGGACCTGTTGAAGCGCCGCTCGGAAGAGTTGCGCGAGACGGCTTCGGAATATGTGGATAAGGGCCGGACGGTTTTGACCCGGCAGAAGGAACAGCTTGCTAATGCGGTGGAAGCCGGTAAGCAAGCCTATCGGGAAACAGTGGCTGGCAAGCCAGCCGCGGAAGAGGCATAAATTCATGGACTCGCTCGTCCTGGTGATGACGGTATTCGTCGGTCTGTCCGCGGTCGCCATGATCGTGCAGGCCATGATGGTCTACGGCATGTTTCGTGCCGTGAAGGAACTAAAGGGGCAGATGTCGTCGTTCCTTCCAAAGGCCGAGTTGTTTTTGGTTACCTCGCAAAAGACGATGGAAGACAATCGGCAGCAGATCGCCGAGATCACCACCAAAGCGAGTCTGATTATGGATAATGCGCATAAGCAGATTACGCGTGTGGATGGTGTGGTGGAAGATTTGTCGTCTCGCGCGAAGGTTCAGTTTGATCGTGTCGAGTTGGTTTTGGATGACACGATCAGCCGGGTGCATGACACGGTGATGATGCTGAATAACGGTGTGCTGGCTCCGATTCGTGGTGTGAATGGACTGGCGGCCGGGCTTCGTGCTGGTGTGCAGTATCTGCTGAAGAGTTCGCGTCCGAGCGTGGCTCAGGCCACCGCTGACGAAGAGATGTTCATCTGATCTACTAACACGTGATTGATATCCACAGTCACATTCTTCATTCGTTAGATGACGGGGCGAGGTCGTTTGCTCAGAGTCTGGAGATGGTGAAGGCGGCTGCTGAGGCGGGTACTACTGATATTGTTGCTACGCCTCATGCAAACTTGCAGTACAAGTTTCAGCCGGAGTTGATTGCGGAGCGAATTGCTGAGTTGGAGTTGGCTGCTGGTGAGAGTCCTCGGATTCACCGAGGGTGTGACTTTCATTTAGCTTTCGACAATATCCAGGACGCGGTGGCGCATCCGGAGAAGTACAGCATCAATCATAAGAACTATCTGCTGGTTGAGTTTTCTGACCTGACGATTTTTCCTACTACTACGTCTATCTTTGATCAGTTGCTGAGCGTGGGTCTGATACCTGTTATTACGCATCCGGAGCGTAATCTGCTGTTGCAGATGCGGTTGCCGCAGTTGCAGGGTTGGGTGGAGATGGGGTGTCTGATACAGGTTACGGGGCAGTCGCTCCTTGGGCGCTTTGGTAATCGGGCGAAGGCTTTTTCCGATGTATTGATGAAGCATGGGTTGGTGCATTTTGTGGCTAGCGATGCGCATGACGAGGTGCATCGGCCTCCTTCTTTGATGGAGGCTCGCGAGTATGTTGCCGACAAGTACGGGGCTGCAGTGGCGCAACGGTTGCTGGTGGATAATCCGCGCTGTACGTTGACCGGCGATCCTTTGCCGGTTGTACCGGAGGTGGTGGCCGCGCCGAAGAAGTGGTATCAATTCTGGGGTTGACATGCACCCGGAAATGAAGCGTGGGCTGGAGGCGGGCGCGGTTGTTCTGACTGCTACGCGGCGCTTGGCTCGTGCTCTGCGTGCGGAGTACGCGGCGGTCCAGAAACAGGAAGGCCGCGCTGCTTGGGCTTCGCCTTCGATTGTTCCTTGGTCTGCGTGGATTGCCGAGCGGTGGCGGGAGTCGCTCTATTCTGGTGTCGCGACGCGCACGCTGCTCAACGATGATCAGGAACTGGCGCTGTGGAAACAAGCCATTGCGCGGTCTCCTGAGGCAGAGGTTCTGTTGCAGCTTGATGCCGCTGCTGCTACGGCGCGCGACGCCTGGAGTTTGATTCACGCTTGGCGTTTGCCGCAAGGGAAAGCTCACTTCGATGTGACGCAGGATTCGGCTGCGTTTTATACGTGGATGCGCTGGTATGTGTCGCGATGCGAGCAGTTGGGTGTGACCGATTCCGCTCGTGCTCCGGATTTGCTGCGGGAGCCGATCCACACGAAGCAGGTGTGGGTTGCGGGGTTTGATGAGTTCACGCCGCAGCAGGAGGCGTTGTTGAAGGCGCTGGAAAATGCCGGAGTGGATGTGGTTCACTCGCAGGCGTTTGAGATTCCGCCGGATAATGCGGGGCTTGTGTCTTATCCCGAGGTGGAGAGTGAGCTGGCGGCGGCTGCGCGATGGGCTCGGGCGATTGTGGAGAAGTCGCCGCGTGCATCTGTGGGTGTTGTGGTTCCGAAGTTGGGATCGGTACGGGCGGCAGCGGAGCGAATCTTCCGCGATGCGGTGGGTGGTGCTTTTCATATTTCGTTGGGGCCGTCGCTGGCGCATCATCCTCCGGTGCGGGCTGCGCTTTTGTTGCTGGAGACTTTTCATGAAGACGTGCCGCTGGCGATGGGGAGTGAGATTCTGCTTTCGCCTTATGCGAAGGGGTCTGGTGTTGAGCGGACGGCGCGGGATTTGAAGCTGCGGCGCGGAGGTGGGAGTTGGTGGCCGGTGTCGCAACTTGGGTTTGGGGCGATGCCTGCTGCGCTAGATGCTGTGACGATGTCGGAGTGGTGTTCGCGATTCTCGGAACGCCTGAAGTTGTTTGGCTGGCCGGGTGATGGGACGCTTTCGAGCAATGAATATCAGGCTGTGGAGGCATGGAGGGGATTGCTGCATCGGGCGGCGACTCTGGATGTTGTAACCCCGCCGATGGAGTTCACTCAGGCTTTGTCTGTCGTGAAGCGCATGGCTCGTGAGACGGCTTTTCAGGTGGAGGACCCCGGGTGTCCTGTTCAGATTGTTGGCCTGGCGGAGGTCGGCGGGAGTGAGTGGGATCACTTGTGGATCTCGGGGTTGGATGAAGATTCCTGGCCTGCTGCTGCGGAACCGAATCCGTTTTTGCCGCTGGCATTGCAGCGTGCGAATCGTGTGCCGCACTCGTCGCCGCAGCGAGAGCGAGATGCGGCGGTGCGTGTGTTGCGGCGCTTGATTGCTAGTGCTCCGGATGTTGTTGTTAGTTATTCGGAGACGGAGGGCGAGGTCACGCGAGGGCCGAGTCCTTTGGTTGCGGGGATGCAACGGTTGCCGGTGGCTGTTGGGCCGGCTGCTCCTTGGTATGCCGTGGCTGCGGAGCTTGAGAGCGTGGAGGATTCGGTTGGGCCGGGGTTGCCTGCTGGCTCGATTGCTGCCGGAGGTGCGCGGACGATCATGCATCAGGCGGCTTGTCCTTTTCATGCTTTTGCGGAGTTCCGGTTGCAGGCTCGTGCGATGGAGGAGCCGGACCTTGGGCCTGATGCGCGGAAGCGCGGGAATTTGGAACACGCGGCATTAGAACATTTCTGGCGTGAAATGGTTTCGTTGGAAAAGCTGCGCGGGCTTGGTGCGTCTGAGTTGCGATCGGCTGCGGAAGAGGCTGCGAGTGCTGCGCTTGCTAATGAGCGCTTGCCCGAGGATAGCTTCACTGCGGCCTGGAGCGCGCTTGAGCATCAGCGATTGGCCAGTCTCGTGATGCAGTGGGCGGATGTTGAGCTGGCTCGTGGGGTGAATTTCACGACTCAAGTGGAGCAGAAAAAAGAAGTGGAGATTGGTGGTTTGCGGTTGCGGACGCGTGCGGATCGTGTGGATACGCTGCCAGATGGTCGTGTTGTGTTGATCGACTACAAGGGTACCGCACCCAGGCCGCTGGCTTGGGATGGAGCCAGGCCGGATGAGCCGCAACTCCCTATTTATGCGGTAACGGCGGAGGCTCCGGTGGCTGGTGTTGCGTTTGGGAATTTGCAGCCGGCGAAGTTCAAGCTTGTGGGGCGGGCTGTTTCCGAAGATGTGTTTCCGACGGCAGAATGCATGGATGTGGGTGCTCTGGTGTCGGAATGGCGGGTCGTGCTCGGGCAGTTGGCCGGGGACTTTCTTAGTGGACGCGCGGAGGTGGATCCAAAAGATAAGAAAAGCTGTGCGTTCTGCCACCTGCATGCGTTGTGCAGGATTAGAGATTAGGCGATGACTCCTGCGTTGCAAAGAATTCCCGAAGATCATGCCGAGCGGCTGGCGGCTCTTGACGTTACAAAGAGCTTTGTAGTGCAGGCTCCTGCTGGTTCCGGCAAGACGGAGTTGCTGATTCAGCGGTATCTGGCGTTGCTTGGGACCGTGAGTGAGCCGGAGTCGATCCTGGCGATTACGTTTACCAAGAAGGCTGCTGCGGAGATGCGTGCGCGTGTGTTGCAGGCATTGCGATCAGGGGGCGGGGCTGCGGCGCAGGCGTTGGAGCAGGACAAGCGTTGCGGTTGGGATGTGCTGGCGAATCCGTCGCGACTGCGCATCCAGACGATTGATGCGTTTTGTGTGATGGTGGCGCGGCGCATGCCTTGGCTGGCGCGTTTTGGAGCGATGCCGGAGTTTGTGGAAGAGGCGTCAGAGTTGTATCGTGAAGCGGCTCGACGAACATTGGCGTTGTTGGGCGAGCCTGGTGTTTGGGCTGAAGCAATGGCAACGGTGTTGTTGCATGTCGATAATGATGCGAGTCGGTTTCTGAATCTGTTGGTGTCGATGTTGTCGAAGCGGGACCAGTGGATGCGGCATGTTGCGCGTGGGCTTACGGGCGCTGAGATGCGCGTCGAGATGGAAGCGGCGCTGCGTCGTGTGTTGGATGCTGATTTGGAGAAGCTTGCTGTGCTGGTTCCTGCGGCTGTTCCGATTGCGGAGACTGCGGACTGGGCTGCTTTGGCGGAGAAGCTTCTCACCAAGAGTGGGTCGCTTCGGAAGAAGCAGTTGCCGGTTTGGGCGAGTCTTGCCTTTGAAAGGCATGCTGAGTTTGTGGATCGGTTGGATGAGGTGCGTAAGCGTCCGGAGCCGCGTTATGACGAGGCTCAATGGCATATTGCCGAGGCTGTGTTGACGCTGTTGCCAATTGCGGTTGCCCAGTTGAAGACTGTGTTTCAGGAACGCGGCGAAGTTGATTTTCCAGAGCTGCAGCACGCGGCGCAATATGCGCTTGGTTCTGAAGACGAGCCTACGGATTTGGCGATGTCGTTGGGGCATCGTATTGAGCACATCCTTGTGGATGAGATGCAGGACACCTCTTCCAGTCAGATGGATTTACTGAAGAAGTTGACCGCGTCGTGGGAGCCAGGTGATGGGCGGACCATTTTTCTGGTGGGTGATCCGATGCAGTCCATCTATAGATTTCGTGAGGCTGAGGTCGGACTGTTTTTGCGATTACAGCGGCATGGGTTGCCGCAGGTGCCGGTAGAATCGCTTACGCTGCGTGCGAATTTCCGTTCGCGTCCGGAGTTGGTTGATTGGGTGAATGGTGCGTTTGAGGCGGCGTTTCCAGCGGAGCAGGATCTTGCTACTGGTGCGGTGACGTACAGCCCGTCTGTTGCGGCGCGTGATGCAGTTGGGGTGGAGGCGGTTCACGTGCATCCGGTTGCGGATGATGATTTGGAAGGTGAGGCGCGGCTGGTTGCGGATCTTGTGGAGCAGTCGGCTGGCGGTTCTACGGCGATTCTGGTGCGTGCCCGAACACATTTGCCGCCGATTCTTGCGGAGTTGAAGAATCGCGGGATACGGTTTCGTGCGTTGGATATTGATCCGTTGACGTCGCGACCTGTGATTACGGATCTGCTTGCGTTGACGCGTGCGTTACTGCATCCCGGCGACCGCACGGCTTGGCTGGCGATTCTGCGAGCTCCGTGGTGTGGGCTGACCCTTGCTGAGTTGTATTCGATTACAGACACGACGATTTGGGACGCAGTGATGCCTGTGCGATTTCAGGAAGTGATGCGACGGGCACTGGCAGAGGTGCGTCGGGTGCCGCTTCGGCGCTGCGTGGAGCAGGCGTGGATTGGCTTGGGCGGACCGTCCGTGCTTTCCTCTGCTGTTGAGTTGGAGGAGGCGAAGCGCTTCCTCGACTTGTTGGATCGGATGGATACCGGCGGCAGCATTCCGAGTTTTGCAGCGCTGGAGAGGGCGTTGGATGAGCTTCATGCCGCGCCTGATCCGACGGCTCCTGAGCAGTTGCAGATCATGACGATTCATAAGGCGAAGGGGTTGGAATTCGATACAGTGATTCTGCCTGGGTTGAGTCGACGATCGCGACCCGATGAGGATTTGTTGCTGCGGTGGGCTGAGGTGCCGTTGGAGGATCGGGATGAATTGCTGCTGGCTCCGATGAAGTCCGCCGAGGCTACGGATGATTTGTTGTATAGATATCTGCGACGGCTCAACACGAAGAAGGAGAATAACGAAACGGCGCGGCTGCTGTATGTGGCGGCTACGCGGGCGCGTGAGAAATTGCATTTGTTGGCACAGGAGGAGAGCGCGCGCGGGTCGCTTGGACATGTGATTCAGGAGACGCTTGCTGCTTCGTTGGGGACTGCGCCGAGTGTTGCGGTGGTGGATGCGGTAGCTTCTGCGGTGAGGCCGTTGCGACGGTTGCCCGAGACGTGGTCGCCACCTGTTGCGCCTCCTCCGGTGAGGTCCGTGGAAGTTGTGGTGCCGTCTGGCGAGCCGATCACGTTTGATTGGGCGGGGCAGATGGCGCGGCAGGTTGGGGTTGTTGTGCATGGTTATTTACAGCGGCTGGCGATGGGTGTGTCGCTCGATGCTTGTCTGGCCACGGTTCGAGCAGCGTTGGTGGCTGAGGGTGTGAGTGCGTCCGATGTGGTTATCGCCTCGGAGCGAGTGGAAGGCGCGTTACGCGGTATTTGCGGCGATCCGCGAGGGCAGTGGATTCTTGCGCGACGTGTGGGCGATGCTTGTGAGGTTTCCTTTGATGCCGAACTCGATGGAGTGTTACACACGATTCGTATCGACCGCACGTTTGTTGATGAAGATGGAGTGCGGTGGATCATTGATTACAAGACTGGCGTCCACTCTGGTGGGCGCGTGGAAGAATTTCTGGATCATGAATGGGAGCGGTATCGAGGGCAGTTGGAGGGATATGCGCGTGTGTTTCGGGCGTTAGAATCGCGGCCTGTGCGGTTGGGGTTGTACTTTCCGTTGATGCGTGGGTGGCGTTGTGATGCGGCTCGGGCGGCTGGTTGAGATAATGAAGTTCGTGCGAAAGTTGCTCAGCTTGATTGCCATTGCAGGCCTTGCGTGGCCGCAGGAAGCCGTATTTCGCTCCGACGTCTTTGTTGTAAAAGTGGATGCGCGTGTAGTGAGCGGAGGGCGTCCTGTTGCTGGACTTACGAAGGACGACTTTCGGGTCTTGGATAACGGCTCCCTTCAGACGGTTGAGTATTTTGGTCATGATGCTGAGCCGGTGCATGTGATTTTGCTGCTGGATATTAGCGGCAGCATGTACAGTCACGTCGCGAAGATGTCGGATGTCGCAAAGCAGGCTTTGGCTACTTTGGGGCCGGAGGACGACGTGGCCATCATGTTTTTTGGCGGGTCTTCCATGGTTGCGCAGGAGTTCACAAAGTCGATGAGTGACGCGGCGGCGGTGATTGGGACGGCTCGGCGAGTGCAGCCGATTTCGTATGGCACAACGATCAACAAGTGCGTGATGGACGCGATTGCGTATATGCGGAAGTCGAATGACGGCAAAGCTGGACGCCGCGCGATTGTGATTCTGACTGACAACGAGAGCATGAATTATCAAGTTCCGGATGCTGCGGTGTTGGACGCGCTGGCGGCGGCTGATACTGTGTTCAACGCGATTGTGACGGATAATGCCAAGCCTCCGAAGCCGCTTGGTCCGACTGCGAATTCGGATTTCAGCTTTGCGGATGTGTTTGCGCTGGCTGAAAAATCCGCTGGCGATGTTGTGAAGATGGATAAGGGCGGCGAGGCGTTCCGGGAGATTTTGGATCGAGTGCGACGCCGCTACAGTCTGCACTATCGCGCGCCTGGTGGCGAGGCGAAGTCGGCGCACGTGATTCGTGTGGAACTGACAGAGGCGGCACGCGCCCGCTATCCTAAGGCCGAGGTTGCAGGCCGCACCGGTTACACACTTCCTTAATTAACATGCCACTTGTACACGCAGCAAATCTATTACATTACTACCGCCTTGAGGGTTCTGAGTCGAAGCCGGTGATGATTCTTTCCCATTGTCTGGGTCAGGATCATGGTCTTTGGCAACAGCAGTCGCTTGACCTGATGCCGTATTTTCGGGTGTTGCGTTATGACATTCGGGGGCATGGGGCGACGGATGCTCCTTGGGGTGAATATACGATTGAGCAGTTGGGTGGTGATGTGCTGGCGATCGCCGATGCTCTTGGGATTGGCACGTTCGCGTTTTGCGGACTTTCGATTGGCGGGATGATTGGGCAGTGGCTTGGATCACATGCTCCAGAGCGGCTGACGCGGTTGGTGCTGGCGAATACTTCGGCGAAACTGCCGGTGACGACGCATATGGAAGAGCGGCGGAAAACTGTTTTGGATAAGGGTATGGGATCGGTTTCGGAAGTTGTGGTGCAACGGTTTTTCTCGGCTCCGTTTTATGAGGCGAATGGGCCGAGCGTTGGGTCTGCTCGTGCTGTTTTGCTTGCGACCAATGAAGTTGGTTATGCCGGTGGATGCGCGGCGATTCGTGATCATGACGAGACGGCGCGTCTTGGGCGTATCAAAGTTCCAACGCTGGTGATCAGCGGCGACCACGATATTGGGATGCCTTGGGAAGGGCACAGCGACGTGCTGGCGTGTGGCATTCCTGATGCGAAGGTTGTGAAGTTGAATGCCGGGCATGTTTCGAATCTTGAGCTGCCTGAAGAGTTTTCCAAGGCTGTTATTGAGTTTGCCGTTTCGTAACTGCGAACGATATCGCCATTGAGGTTGCCAGGACTCCGCAGATAATGCCGAGCGACCAGGTGATGGGGAACTTACCGCCAAATGCGTCGTTGAGCCAGACCATTTTTAGCCCGACGAATATCAGGACAATTGCTAAGCCGTATTTCAGTAGCGAGAATCGCTCTACTGCGTTTGCGAGCAGGAAGTAGAGTGCTCTGAGTCCTAGGATTGCGAACACGTTGGACGTGAAAACGATCATGGGTTCCTTGGTGATGGCGAAGATGGCCGGCACCGAGTCCACTGCGAAGATCACATCGGTGATTTCAATAAATAGGAGTGCCAGCAAGAGTGGTGTGGCATGCATGACGCCTTTGAGTCGGACATAGAAACGCTGTCCGTGGAGTTCGGATGTTACGGGTACGAAGTGTCGGAAGAGTCGGATGAGCGGGTTCTTGCCCGGGTCCGGTGGACGTTCAGGTGCGAACATCATTTTGACGCCGGTGAGGATGAGGACTCCGCCGAAGAGCAGGATGATCCAGTGGTATTGGAGGAGGATCGAGCCGAGGCTGATAAAGACTGCGCGGAATATGAGTGCTCCGATGATGCCGTAGAAGAGAACGCGGTGTTGATAGAGCGTGGGGATGCCGAAGAATGTGAAGACCACTACGAAGACGAAGATGTTGTCGAGGGAGAGGGTCTTTTCGACGACGTAACCTGTGAGGAATTCTAGGGCGGATTGTTGTGCGGCTGCTTCGGGGTTGAAGCCGGGGATGCTGGTGAGCCTTGGGTCGCTGGCGAGTTTCCAGAGTGCGAACTTGTAGAAGAAGAAGTTGAAGGATAATGCCAATGCGACCCACACGGCGCTCCAGGCGCAGGCTTCGCGGGTGGAGACTTCGTGTGCGTTCTTATGAAATACGCCGAGGTCTAGTGCCAGCATCAACAAGACGAAGGCAATGAAGCCGATGTAGAACGGCCAGTAGTCAGCTAGGGGGAATAGAACGATTTGGCTTGCGTATGATGCGTTCACATCTACCACGTTACGGGTGTTGTGAATATTTGTCTAATAGATCTTTTAGATTAATATATCGTAAAAAACGATGCATCGGTCAATATGCGGAAAACAGTTTGCCGCGTGCGCCTGCGGAAATTGCGAGCACTGCGGGGTGGCTCAGTCTCCGTTCGACGGAAATGGCGTAGAAGCGTTCCACGATGGAATCAATCCGACCGATCACGGCCGTGTTGTAATGCTGCTTTACTTCTTTCTCAATCGCGCTCGGCGCGAAGAAGATACCAGCCCCGGCCTGCCCGAATGTTTTCATGAGCGCACTGTCTTTGAACTCGCCAATGATCCTGGGGTGAATGGCTTCTGCTTCGAACCAGTGATCGAGCGAACTCCGCAGGCCCGAGCCTTGCATGGGAAGCAGGAATGGCGCTCCGTTCAGACTTGCAGGAAATCTTCTTTGATACTGTGATGCCAGTTTCCGCGCTGCAAACACGGAGACTCCGCATGAACCAAGGAGATGGTTAAACGCTCGGACTGGGGTTTTGGAGGTGATGGGAGCATCTGAGATGACGACATCTATCCGGTGGTCAGCGAGTTCAACGAGCAAGTGCTCCGGTGCATTTTCTGTGCAGATCAATTGCACCGGTTCCCTCATTGCCAGGGCGGGCTGGAGGATCCGATAGGCGATGAGTTTGGGGATCAAATCCGAGATGCCTGCATGTAAGCGTAGGGGCCTGTCTGAGGTTCTGTTTTTGAGGGCGTCCTGAAGTTCCTTGCCAAGCCCGAAGATTTCGTCTGCGTACCGAAACACGACTTGTCCGGTTTCGGTTAGCACGAGTCCACGCCCGGACTTTCGAAAGAGTTTTTCCTGGAGGTTTTCCTCCAGTGCTCGCAACTGCCCGCTGATGGTTGGTTGCGCCAGTCGGAGCCGTTCGCAAGCGCGTGTGATACTGCCCTCTTTGGCGACTGTCCAAAAATACAGCAGGTGGTGATAGTTAAGCCATTCCATCCGTCTTACTATACCCCTCACGGCTGGGTCCTCAATTCACGTTATAGTGAAGTTGTCCCCTTTCAGCCCCACCATGAAGGCATCTAACTCACTCTGGAAACAGAAACTAGCCGGCAGCATTGCGCCTGAGCTTGCTTCCGAACTTGATATTTACGACAACGAAGTATTGTTGCGGAAGACAGGCAAGATTGACGAGAAGGTTTTTGCGGAGACTCGTCTGCGGCGCGGTGCCTATGGGCAGCGCTATGACAATGGTCACCGGCACGATGGTGTTGCTTCTCGCACGCTGGATTTTGCTCCTAGCGATACCAGCAAAGGTCCGGGAACGTTGTGGGACGCTAATGGAATGCAGCGCATCAAAATTCCGTTCGGCGGGATGAATGCGGCGCAGTTGGAGACGATGGCGGAGCTGGCCGAGGAGTATTCCGACGGCATTGGGCACATCACCACGCGTCAGGATTTTCAGTTGCACTTCGTGCATATTGAAGACACGCCGGCGTTGATGCGGAGGTTGGCTGCCTCCGGTATTACGACGCGCGAGGCTTGCGGCAACACGATTCGCAATGTGACGGGATGCCCGATTGCTGGTGTTTGCCGCGATCAGTCTTTCGACGTGACTCCTTATGCGAGTGCGTTGACGTATTTTTTGTTGGGTCATCCTGATTGCCAGGACTTCGGGCGCAAGTTCAAAATTTCGTTTTCCGGGTGCCGTGATCATGCTTGCGCATTGGCGCACATGCACGATCTTGGCGCAGTTGCTGCAGTTCGCGATGGTAAGCGCGGTTTTGAAATTTACGTTGGTGGCGGGCTTGGTTCTGTGCCGCAGCAGGCGAAGTTGTTTGATGAGTTCTTGTCGGAAGAAGAATTGCTGCCGACCGCACAGGCTATGGCTCGTGTGTTTGCGCGGCTTGGAGAGAAGAAGAATCGCAATACAGCGCGGTTGAAGTTCCTGATTACGAAACTTGGGTTGGACGAGTTCAAGCGGCTTGTGAAGGAAGAACGCGCTTTGCTTGCGCCTGATCCGCGATGGACTTCGTATCTTAAGGATGTTCCGGCGTATAAGGAAGAAGCACTCAAGGCGGGTAGCTTGTTGCAAGTGGCTCCGGCGAATCGTCCGGAAGGATTTGATACGTGGAAGAGCTACAACGTTTACCAGCAGCGGCAGTCCGGTTATTCGACGGTGACGATTGCACTGGCTCTTGGCGACATCACTTCGGCGCAATTGCGTGCGTTGGCGGATGTGGCTCGGGCTTATACGAAAGAGACGATACGCACGACGGTTGAGCAGAATATGGTGTTGCGTTGGGTGAGCGACAGCGACTTGGTTGCTGTCTACAATGCTCTCAAGGCTGCCGGGCTTGCGCGTCCGGGAGCGAGTACGATTTCCGATGTGGTGGCTTGCCCTGGTACAGATACTTGTAAGTTGGGTATTTCTTCGTCGCGCGGTTTGGCTGGTGAGTTGACGTCGCAGTTGAGTGCACGCGATTCGATGGACGAGTCGGTGCGCAACTTGCACATCAAGGTGAGTGGCTGCTTCAATTCATGTGGACAGCATCATATCTGTGACCTTGGATTCTACGGTGTGAGTCGTAACAAGGGCGGGTTTGCGGTGCCGCACTTCCAGGTCATGTTGGGTGGGCAGTGGGAGAACAACGCGGGCTCTTACGGGTTAGCGATTGGAGCGGTGCCTTCCAAGCGGATTCCGGAAGTGGTGGATCGCATTACTTCGCGGTATGTATCGGATCGTCAGGCTGGCGAGAGTTTTCATCAGTTCGTGAAGCGGATTGGCAAGGCGGCTTGCAAGGCGATGATCGAAGATTTCACAAGTGTTCCGGCGCACGATTCCGATCCGAGCTACTACATTGATTGGGCCGATGCGCGCGAGTATTCTATCGGCGATATCGGAATCGGGGAGTGCGCGGGCGAGGTAATTTCGCCGATTGATTTTCAACTGGCGGCGTGTGAGCGCCTGACGTTCGAAGCGCAGCTTGCATTGGAAGCGGGTGAGGTTGCCAAGGCTTCCAGCACTGCTTATGCTGCGATGGTGAATGGCGCGAAGGCTCTGGTTGGTTTGCGTGTGCCTGTGCTGGGCGATGATCCTGAGACGATTGTTGCGAATTTCCGCACGCAGTATCACGATACGCAGTTATTTTTTGATCCTTTTGCCGGCGCGAAGTTCGCGCAATATTTCTTTCAGGCGCACGAGCGTCGAGCGGAAGCACCGTCCGCCGAACGAACGCATCAACTGATTGAAGAGGCGCAACTCTTTATCGAAGCCGCACATGCGTGCTATGCGCGCATGAGCGTCCAGGCCACGAAACAATAATGCAGCACTTCCGTGTCAAACTCCCCGTTACTGCCGGTACGCAGCCCGATCTGGGCGCGGCCATTCCTGTCTTCCATCGTTGGATTCAGAAGAAGACGCTTCCAGAGCTGCTCATTGATGTTGCCGATTACCGGCACGTGCCAATGGGTCCTGGTGTGATGCTGATTGGACATGATGCGCATTACAGTCTTAGTGAGACTGGACTCCTTTACAATCGACGGACTGCAATGGACGGGTCTGTGCGCGATAGGGTGCTTTCGGCGATCAATGCGTCGATGACGGCGGCTCAGTTCCTGGAGACCGAAGCTGAGTTCAAGGGCACGCTTTCGTTTGCGATGGATGTGATGGAGATTAGCGTGAATGACCGTGCGCTGGCTCCGAACAATGATGCTACATGGGAGGCGTTGCAGTTTGACGTGCGCTCGGCGTTGAGTGTTATTTGGGGTCCTGGTGCTTTTCAACTGGAGCGAATTGGTGAACCGCGCGAGCTGTTCACAGTGCGCGCGGTTCGGAAATAACGGATTAGAGAATCCGAAAATTTACTTCGACCTGGGCGAAGACCTTGACGGCTTTGCCACCGTTGTAGCCTGGCTTGAATCGCCAACGTTTCACGGCTTCGATTGCTTTTTCGTCCAGCCCTAATCCTAAAGGGCCTGTCACTTCGATAGCAGCGGCTTTGCCGTCTTCTCCGACAATGATGTTGAGTCGCACGGTGCCGTTGAATTTTGCTTTGCGTGCTTCTTCGGAATACTCGGGTTCTGGCCCGTAGAGGAGAACCGGTGAGGAGGTGTCGCGACCGATTCGGAAGGCTCCTTTGAAACCGGAGAGTCCAGGGCCGGGTTCGTCTCCGTGTCCGCCTCCACGGTTGTTCCCGACACCTCCGCAGCAGCCTTCGCCGATGCCACCACCGCGACCTGGGCCATTAGAAGGCGGACCTGCCAGGGCGTTTGGATTTCCCCATACGGTTACTCCCGCGATTCTTGGGATGTCGACTTCGACCGGTGAATAGATGGCCGGTTCTACTAAAAGTACGGCGTCATTGAATGTCTTAACCGAAGGCGGAACGAATGGTTTGGGAACCGCTTTGGGAAGATTTCCGAAACTGGCGGGAAGTGGGGAAAGGTCTCCGCCACCGCCGCCTCCCGAATTTTCAGGTGGACCAACGAGTGGCAGGTACCTGCCGATTTCGATGGCCTGGTGGTTGACGGGAATGGGCGACGGTTGCTGGATTTGTCCTGTGATCCAGATAATGCCGCCGATGGTTCCGGCGTGCAGCGCGAAGCTTATTATGGTGGGTTTACTGAAGCGCATGGGTTCTCCTTGGGGAAGTTTCTGCGCTTCTTTTGTCTTGGACGTGGTTGTGGTGGTAAAAGTTTCCGGGATAAGATTGGTGAATCCTGTTTTTACAGAAATTAATTTAGGAGCCAACATGAGCGACGTGGATCAGCCAGAGAGTGGCGTGGCCGGGCTTCAGTTTCAGACGGCGGAGCCAGCGACCAAGCTATGTACAGCCTGCAACCAACCCGTTGGCGCGACGTTTTTTCAGGCGCAGGGTGCTGATGTGTGCGGGGATTGCGCGGAGCGGATTAAGACCGGGCAGCAGGCTCCTCCGGCGCATTCGCTGCTAAAAGCGGTAATTTACGGTAGTGGCGCGGCGTTTGCTGGATTTCTGCTTTATACCTGCGTTTCTATTTTCTTGGAACTAGAGATTGGCATCATCTCAATTGCGGTCGGGATCATGGTTGGCAAGGCGATTCGGTATGCATCGAATGGTTTGGGCGGTCGGCCACAGCAGATTCTAGCCGTGACACTGACGTATTTTGCGATCACGTTCAGCTATGTTGCAAGTGTGATTTACTATTTGGCGAACCATGATCGCCTCATAGTGAAGATCCCTCTCGGTGCTGCGGCTGGGCATCTGGCTAAGCTAGCCGTAGCTGGGCCATTTTTGCAAATTACCTCATCCGGTTTTTCCGGATTGATTTCGCTCGCCATCATCTTCTTCGGTTTGAGTAAGGCGTGGAGCCTGACCGGCCGCACGGAGTTGTCGATTACCGGTCCATTCGATACTGAACCCGCATCGGCCTCGTAACTAGATGGAATGTCCGGGTTGTCAGGTTCCGATCTCTGAAACGGCGCTGGCTTGTCATGCTTGTCGACGCCTGGTGCATGCTGTTCAGTTGGATGAATTGGCGAAGCGGGCAACCGCGCTAGGCCAGTCTGCTGAACGAGCGGCGGAGCGTGACATCTGGGAGCAGTGTATCGCGCTGTTGCCTCCCGACACGGTCCAGCGACGGACCATTGAAGCGCGTATTGCTGAGATCAATTTCGCCATTCAGGCCGAGGTGCTGCATGCGGAAAAAACCAAGCCCGGAATTGCGTGGCGCAAGGGTGCTTGGGGCATTGGTCCGATTTTGTTGCTGCTTCTCACGAAGGGCAAAGTTCTCTTGCTGGGCCTGACCAATCTTGGGACTCTGCTTTCGATGACGGCTTCCATTGGTGTCTATTGGACGATGTTCGGCTGGGCCTTTGCGCTCGGATCGATTGTTTCGATCTACATTCACGAAATGGGCCATGTCGTGGCGTTGCGTAAGTACGGAGTGGCGGCCAGCGCGCCGATGTTTGTGCCTGGATTGGGTGCGTTTGTTTGACTGAAAGTTGCTCAACTCAATCCTGTCGTGGATGCGCGTGTGGGCTTGGCTGGGCCGATCTACGGACTAGGCGCGGCGCTGGCGTCACTTGCTGTTTTCTACTTGACGGGAAATGGGATGTGGGCCGCGATCGCTCATTTTGGAGTGGTTATCAATGTATTCAATCTGGTTCCGGTGTGGCAGTTGGATGGTGCGCGCGGCGTGCATGCGATGACGCGTGGACAGCGTGGGATTTTGTTGTTGGTATCAATGATGGCGGGATTGTTGACTGGCGAGAAAATGATGTTCCTGGTGGCTTTGGGATTGGGGTACCGCTTGTTTACGAAGGACTGGGCTGCCACACCGGATCGCCGTGGGTTGGTTCAGTTTGTCGGTTTGATCCTGGCGTTTGGGCTGGTGGCGGTTTTGTCGGACCGGGTTAAGTGATTGCTGCTTGCAAGAGTTGTGAGAGGCCGGAGTTGCCGCCCTCTTGAAAACTTCTGCGCGAGGCGTCCGACATTTGGTCTCGTGTGATGTGTACCCAGTGAATGGTGTGTCCGGCTTTTAGAGCGAGTTCGCGGATGAACTCGCGTTGGGTTCTTCCGTTTCCGTCGCGGAAGGGATGTATGGCGTTCAACTCGCCCATGAAGTATGCGGCTCTATCCGAGAATGTGGGGACGTCTGTCTTTGCGAGGAATTGCTCTTTGCTCAGCTTTGCGAACATGTCTCCGAGCGCAGGGACGATGTGATCGCTAAAGGCGAAGAAAAATTGACCACTGCGTGCGATGTTGATGGTGCGGAAGAGTCCGGCCCAGGGGTAGACGTCGCGGAAGAGTTGGTAATGAATGGCCTGCAAGTGAGCAATGTCGAATTTTCCACGGATGGGCTTGCACAATAATTCGATTTGCCTGCGAGATGTCATATCCATCTCGTATTCAAGGAGGTCGTCTAACTGACGAATGTTACGAAAATTCTTAAGTACGTTCGTTCCGGGGTAGACGTAAGGATCCATATTTGCGATTCGCCATCTCGTCAATGGCCCGGCCCATTTGCTCCAACGTCAGCTCACCGTCAGCGTACTGCTGAAAGATGGTCGTAGCCTCGGCAGAGGGTTCCAAACCTTCAAGGCGACCTGTCGCGAGAGCGTTTTCCACGTCACTGATGCGTTCGGCGTTTCGCTTGTCCGTGATGACTGCCATGGCGCTTACCATTGTACCATCGGCTAGACTATTTCTATGCATAAAATCCTGTTCTTTTCCGTTCTTTGCGTGGCCTCGCTTGCCTTTTCAGAAACCGTTGCCGGTGTGAAATGGACGGCCCCGGCGGGTTGGAAATCAGAAGCCGCGCGACCGATGCGAGCAGCTACCTACACGGTGGCAGCCACCGACGGCGACTCGGAAGCTGCTGAGTGCGTGGTTTTCTTTTTCGGACCCGGCCAAGGTGGATCTGTACAGGCGAATGTTGAACGCTGGCAAGGTCAGTTTCAAGGCTCTCCCGGGAAAGTTGCCAAGCGGACGATTCGTGGCTTCGCACTGACGACCGTGGATGTTTCTGGTGATTATGCGGGCATGGGTGGCGCAACCAAGAAGGGCTATCGCATGGTGGGCGCGATCGTCGAGAATCCCGGAGGCAATTTGTTTATCAAATTCACTGGCCCGGCGAAGACGGTGGCTCGAAACCTGCCCAAGTACGAGGCTCTGCTGACGTCGATTTCCAAGCAGTAGTTCTTGGGATATACTTTGATCCTTGAGAGGATCGTACCGATGAAACATTTCCTGATCGCCGTACTAACGGCATCGTTCGCTTTTGCTCAGCAGCCGACACCAAAGGCAAAGCTCTACAACACCGCCAAACAAAAGCTGCTGGATGGCAAGCAGGTCTTCAGCTTTACGCAATCCACGTTCGATATCGCCGGGTATTGTGAAAGGGCGAAGCACTACGATTATGCGTGGTTCGAGATGCAACATGCGACCTTGGAGTTCAAGGATGTCGAGGCGATGATTGCTGCGTGTCCGACGGCTCCGGCGATTCCGATGATCCGCCTCCCTGATGCCCAGGAACACCACATTCAGCACGCCGTGGATCTGGGTGCGCTGGGTGTCATCATCCCAACGGTGGACGACGTAGAGCGCGCGAGAGAAGCCGCGAAGTGGGCGCATTTTCCGCCCTTTGGTCGACGCAGTTCCGGCGGTGGTCAGGGTGCCAGGATTTGGAGCGCTAACGGTGTGAATTACCGCCAGACCTTCAACGATAACGTGCTGGTGGTGGTGATGATTGAGTCTCCTACGGGCGTCGCCAATGCACACGAAATCGCCGCAGTAGCTGGTGTCGACGTCGTCATCATTGGTAACAATGATCTGACGAACTTCTCTGGGTTTGCGCAAAATGATGATCGCTACCAGGCGATGGTGAAGCGCGTTCACGACGAGACCCTCAAGGCAGGCAAGATCTTTGGCCAGGCGGCTGCTCAATACCATACGGGACATCCGCTAAGCGCTACTTCGAAATTTTTTCAGAACGGCCCGTCGAATGATGGATGGACGCCGCCAGCTCGTGGCGGTCGCGCTGTGAACCAACTCGCTGCTCCTGAGGGAGAGGAAGCCGAGATCGCTCCGGCGCGGGGTGGACGCGGTGCTCGCGGCGGGCGCGGACAGTAGCGGCTAATTCAACAGCGCTCGCTGATAGATCTCGATCACTTCCGCGAACGGCTTGCCTTCTTTGGTGAATACCAAAGCTCGATGTTCGAAGAGCGCGGTAGGGATTTCCGCCGTTGTGCCGGACCAGAGCATCTTGACAGAGAACGTTTTGCGGTAAGGCTCCAAGGTTTGTACGGCGGCTCCGAACGGCGTGGTGGTTGTTTCCAGCGTGCGGTTCATTTCCGCTGTCAGTCTTCCGGGCACATACCAGTTCTCTGCTTCCGACAGCACGTTTGCCCCGCACATCAACTGCACACGGCGATATTTCACCGGATCGCTTTCGGTCACCTCAAGTCGCGAGCGCTGCTCCTGGCTAGGACCCTTCTGCTCCCCGCGAATCAGATTGGCAATGATCTTCGGATCAGCGGCGAGTTTGCGTTCACGACACCATTTCTCCAGCGTCGCGGTGGCGCTTCGGCTTTCGAGAAGCTCCGCATTGAGTGTTTGCATCAGCAACCGCGCCGGAGAAACGGCGTCCTGCGCGAACGCCAGCGTCGCAAACAAAATCAGCAAAATACGTTTTTGCATTCCAACTCAGCATATCTCATGGAAGAATGGTGTCTGTGGCCGAATCTCCCCTTGTTGTCATCGCAGGACCCACTGGCTCGGGTAAGTCAGCTTTGGCGCTGCGCGTTGCGCATGAGTTTCACGGAGAGATTGTCAATTGCGATTCGGTGCAGATGTTTCGGTATTTCGACATCGGCAGCGCGAAGCTAAGCGTTGCCGAGCGCGAAGGAATTCCGCATCATCTCATTGATGTTGTGACGCCTGATCAACTCTATACCGCAGGTGACTATAGCCGTGACGGACGCGCCGTTCTGGCCGATATCACCAGTCGAGGAAAACTTCCCATTGTTACAGGCGGCACGGGATTCTATCTCCGCGCGCTGCTGGAGGGCCTTGTTGAGGTGCCGCCGCGCGATGAAGAACTGCGGGCAAGACTCGTTCAACGCAAGCCAGGTTCCCTCCATCGCCTTCTTTCCAGATTTGACCCGGCGAGCGCCGCGCGCATCCATGCTAACGATTCCAATAAACTCATCCGCGCGTTGGAAGTGAGCCTGACCGCGCGCATGCCGCTTTCGGAAATCTTCGCGCGTGGGCGCGATCCGCTTGTCGGCTACCGCGCAATCAAGTTCGCCCTTGGCCCTTCGCGGGAACAACTCTACCAGCGCCTTGACGAACGGTCTACTGCTCTGTTCGATAACGGAATTGTCGAAGAGACGCAACGCATTCTCGCTCTCGGCTATCCCTCAACTTCAAAGCCGTTTGAATCCCTCGGCTATAAGCAGGCGTTGGATTTGATCAGCGGACGCCTCTCGCGAGAGGAAGCCATCGCAGAAACACAGATGCACACGCGGCGTTATTCGAAGCGGCAGATAACCTGGTTCCGTCGGGAAAAAGACATCACATGGTTGCTAGGCTTCGGAGCCGACACCACGATCCAGGCAGCGGTCCGCGACGAACTGGCTACACGTCTGTCAATAATAGAATGATGCTTCTCACAGCGCGGCTGGAGGCGATACCGCTTCTCTACGCGATTCCCGCGGCGCTCGCGCTTCTTATGGAGATCTGTCTCTATCTGAATGTGCGGCGCGTTAGCACTTGGTCCAATCGCGCCGTGCTGGCAAGTGCGGTGGTTCCATTCCTGCTATTGACCGTAGGCGGTGGCGGCTTTCGTCCCGAGAGCTTGGCGCTGTTATTGGGACTCACCTGCGTCGCGGTCTTCTGGTTTGTCGTGCTGCCCTACACGGCGATGACCGAGATCGCGTTTCTTGCATTCATGGCCGGCGTGTATCTGTTGAAGTTGCACCGCACTATCTTCCCCGATCCATGGGACGTGGACATCCACGCGATGGGTCAGCTCATGTGGTTTCGCCTGGGCCTCGCAACCATGCTCAAACACCGCGGTAATGACGGCATCGGATTCGGATTCCTTCCCACCCGCGCGGATGTCCTGGTCGGTGTACGCTGGTTCGCGTATCTACTCCCGCTGCTGGTGTTCGCGTCCCTCATCGGAGCCTTTCCGTATCAAATGCAAGCTGGTTGGCCATGGAAAGCGGTGGGTACTCTGGCTGGAATTTATCTGGTAGTTGCGGCGGCAGAGGAGTTCTTTTTCCGCGGGATACTGCAGCAGCGTGTTGGCATCCCGATCGCCAGCGCCGTTTTTGGCCTTGTTCACGTCTTCTTTGGTACATTTCCGAATTGGAAGATGATGATCGCGGCTATGATCGCTGGCGTCTTTTACGGGAAAGCTTTTGCCGAAGGAAGAAGCGTGCGCGCGTCCATGGTCACTCATGCGTTGACGGTAGCGGTGTGGCGAACGTTCCTAAGCTGAACTCAGAACGCCCGCAGATGAATTGTGATGCTGTCGCTACGCAATCCGCCGGACTCCAACACCAACTGCGCAGGACCTGAATTTACCACATCAGGAAGCTGAATCTCGACAATGTACAGTCCTACAAGATCGGGAGCAAGTGTTGCTTTAAGTACCTTAACGGGTGACTGATCCAAATACGCCTTTACCGGGGCTTCCACCTTGGGCGGATCCTTGCGCGGCGCGGGGACTCCAGTTTGCCACTTGGGAGTCACTCTGCCTAAACCCGTAGCGAGTACTTGAATCCTGTTGCCGCCGCGAGCAGGAGAGCCTGCGTCAAGAATAAGTCCGCGTTCGGCATCAATGATCATCGGAGCGCCATCGGAATGAATGAACACGGCTGGAGACGACTCCGCCAGTTGATAGGTCAGTCGGCTTGATGTTCCCGAAGAGGTGAGGACGGCCAAATTAAGCGAGGTTCCTGAGACTTCAAACGGTACTTGAAACTGTGTGTCACTGTTCGAGGCGCTCAGAATGGGTGCCTTGATGTTTCCGACGCGAGCATCGGAAACGTTGCCACCCACATAGCTCAATAGCGATCCTGGTGCAGCCGGGCGTGAGCTGTAGTCCGCGCCATTTAACAGTTTCGGTATGCGAAAACGATGAGGCGCCAAGGCAGCAAATACTCCATCGGCCTCCATTGCGACGTAGACCTGATTCGCAGCCGCGTCGAGTTGGACGTCGGCAACGGCTCCTTTCGGGAGTCCGTCTACGGGAGACCACTGCGGAGGCGGACCATAGGCACGCAGATCCGTGTAAGTGACAAACAATCCCGAGCTAGTGGCGGCATAAATTGCTCCTGACGTAAGGTCTGCCGTCACACCGCGAACGGTACCTTCCGGGAGGTTCGACGTTAGATTATCCCAGGTCAACCCGCCATTGATGGTCCGAATCAAACGGGTTGTGCTGCTTTCTGCGCTACTGGCTAGCGTAGCAAAGGCGATTCGGGGTTCTTCGGCCAGCGCGGTAAGGCTTACTACCGATCCGGTATCCGCCGCGCTAAATGGAAGGCTCCAACTGGAGCCTTCGTCGGTAGACCCCCACACTCTGCCATCGCTTGCGCCCGCGTAAATCGCCGAACCCATGCGGACGACGGCAGTGATATCGGATTCGAGCATGTTCGAAGTGCTTGCTTTCAACTGCGCGTCACGCAATGAGTAAGACGGTTCGTCTTTCAGCTTCCAGCCGGAAGCCTGCCCGCCCCTCCATTCCGCATCCACCTGCACTCCCGCCATCTCGAGAATAATGCTGACGGCGGATCCAGTGGACGGAAGCTGAGCCAGTCTCCGCACCGGGAGATTTGCCAGTGTGTCGTTGAGTCCGCTCCATGTGAGTCCGCTGTCCAGAGATCGCCAGATGCCGAACCGTCCCGCGACGGCAATTTCTTCAGAATTAGTCGGCGACACTGCCATGTCCGCAAGTCCCTCGCCTATCAGGCTGACGTTCTTGTGCCGCGTGAGATCACGCCAAGAGCGGCCCTCGTCGTTCGATGAGTATACGGATTTGCCCAGTGCATACCATGTCGTGGATCCAGGAGCCCGGGACAGGCGCACCTTCGCTCCACGTTCCGGCAAAAGCTGTGTTTGCACTACAGGCTCCGCTACGGGAACTGTTTCTGAGGCCGCCGACCACTTCTCAAAATCCATAGTCTCAAACGTGCGGCCGGAAGTGGACCGAACAAAGAGTTTCTGGCCATCTGGCGAGTACCAAACCCTGCTTACGGGTCCACCCGCCGGGGACACGAGGTTCGCTTCGATAGCCGTATTCCCGATTCTTCGCCAATCCGGGGTAACAATCACCTGAGCGTACAGCGCGCTCGTCGACGCGGCCAAGATACACAGGGCTGCTGCCTTCCTTAATCGGGCTGTATCCAGTCGACACATGCTATGGGACCATTCTATCCTTAATCACAGACGTAATATCGACAGAAGTGGTTGATAGCAGTTGGGTTTCAAAAAAGATTGTAAAGGCCACTCAGTTGCACCCCAGTTTTGGTGATAGACTAAAAGGTCTAGCTTTAGGGTGGGGGGAGTGTATCCCTAAACCCATCCAGCGATTGGACCGATTGAGAGTATTGGTGCTAAGACGGTCACATTTCGGCATAGCGGGATTGCTTCTGGCAGTCACGGTCGGAGTCTGCTCTGCGCAGCAAGCCGCTGGGCCACAACTCGGGCGACCACCTGCGGTTGCCGGGCTGAACTCTCCGGTAGCCGTGGAGAATCAACAGATTCCAGGAGCAGCCACTGTAATCTCCATGAACGGTCGGGTCTCTCTGACCAACGAAACGGGTACTCGTGCCACACTCTGGGCACTGGACGTCGGCAGCGTTGTGAAACCAAAAGAAGTGGTGGTTACTGGCCCTGACGGCTATGCACTACTGCGGGTTGCCGATGGCAGCACCATCGAAGTATTTCCAAATTCACGCTTTGCCTTCCGTGACAATGGTAGTGACTGGAAAGATCTGGTCGATTTATGGCTGGGCAAAGTTAAAATCCATATTGAGAAATGGGGTGGCAAACCTAACCCCACCCGTATCTACACGCCTACGGCGGTCATCTCCGTTCGCGGTACAACGTTTGATGTGACCTTCAACGGCGACGAAAGTACTACCGTGCTCGTCTATGAAGGCGTGGTTGACGTACGGCATCGAATGTTTCCGCAGGACGCCCCGAAGACACTTACTGATGGAGATGAATTGGTGGTTCAGCGGAATGCCCCGTTGGCAAAAGCCAAAATCGACAAGGGACCCATTTTCCGCAAAGCCGCTGACGTACTTCTAGGGGCTGCCGAAGTGGTGCTTAGAAGTCCGAAGACAGTCGGTGGCGGCGGTACTGGCCCCACTGTCCCTGGCGGTCCCACTGTCCCAGGCAGCCCCCCTTCTTTACCCGGCGATACCGGAGCCCCCGCACCACCACCTCCGCCACCACCACCTCCTCCTCCCGGTCCGTGAGAAACAGGCACGTCAAGAGCTTCGCTATAATTTTAAAGTTAGTATCCCCACAGGAGTTCGTCCTCAATGTTTGATATATTCCGCTCTCAAACCAAAGCAGCCAAGTACATGCTTACCGGTCTGCTCAGTTTGGTGGCGTTGTCCATGGTTACGTATCTAATTCCCACCGGGAATGGCACCCCCACCTCCGGTGCCAAAATGGTGCTTGCCGAAGTCGCCGACCAGAAGGTTACGGCTGACCAACTGCAACGTGCCATTCAGGCTCAACAGCAGGGGCAGCCTCTCCAGCCGGAGCTGGCACCAATCGTCATCAATCAATTGTTGACTCAGTACATCGGCCAGCTTGCCGTTATCGCGGAAGCAGAAAAGCTTGGCTTTAAGATCACCGACGAGGAACTGGCACAAGGCATTCAGACCACCGTTCCTGGTTTCTTTCCCGATGGCAAGTTTGTTGGCGCAGATGAGTACCGCCAAAGGCTTGCCCAATCCGGCATCACCGTAGCTGGATTCGAAGACGGCGTCCGAAAGCAACTGCTGGTGGAGAAGATGAACGCTTTTGCTCTGGACACAGCCGTCGTCACGCCAAAGGAGATCGAAACGGAGTTTCTTCGCCTCTCGGAAAAAGTGAAGATGTTGCTCGTCAAGCTGGATCCTGCGGACCTCAGGGCCAAGATCAATCCCAGCCCGGCGGAATTGCAGGATCACTACAATAAGTTCCGAGATGTCTACATGCAGGCCACCCGGCGTTCGATTGACTTTGTCTATGTAGATGAAGTCAAGGTTGGTGAATCAATCCCTGTGTCGGAGCCGGAGCTCCGAGCCGCCTACACGCAACGCCGTGAACAGTTCATGACGCAGGAACGCTTCCACGCTCGCCATATACTCTTGAAAACGGAAGGCAAGAGTGATGCCGACAAAGCCAAGCTGAAACAAAAAGCAGAAGATCTGCTGAAACAGGCCCGCGGCGGCGCCGATTTTGCCGAATTGGCAAAAAAGAACTCTGATGATAACTCGGCTGCCGAAGGCGGAGAACTTCCATGGTATGGACGTGGTGCCACTGTGGCTCCCTTTGAGACCGCTGCCTTTGCCCTCAAGCCCAAGGAAATTAGCAATGTCGTCGAGACCCAGTTTGGCTACCACATCATTCAGTTGCTCGAAAAGGAAGACGCCAAGCTCAAGCCCTTCGACGACGTGAAGGCGGAACTCCAAGCTGCCGTTCGTAAGCAGCAAGTCTACGCCAAAATGCCTCAGCTTGCCGAGCAAGCACGGGCCGAATTGATCAAGACCCCCGCCGCCGCAGAAGCTATTGCCAAGAAGCTAGCTCTCGGTTTCGTGAAAGCAGACAAAGTCGCAGACGGAACGCCTTACCCGGTGATCGGTCTGGATCGTCAGTTGCTTTCCGTTTTGCCGCAGGTGGCTAAAGGCGGTGTCACGGAAGTCATTCAGCTCGCCAATAACAAGCTCGTGATCGGTGTCGTAACGGATATTCTCGCGCCTTCTCCAAAGCCATTTAGCGACGTTCAGTCGGAGGTTCGCACGGCTTATATCAACGACAAGGTGCGCGACATGGCCGAGAAGCGCAATACGGATTTTGCCGCCAAGCTCCGCGAAAATAACAATGACCTGGAGAAGACCGCTCAGGCATTCGGCCTCAAGGTTACGACCACCAATGAGTTTGATCGCGCGGGAACGGTGGATGGGGTTGGTCCGGCGACCTCCTACTCGGATCTGCCCTTTACACAGCCCATTGGTCCGGCGATCACCTACCGTGTGAACGGCATTCCTCATTACTTCAAAATATTGAGCCGAACGCCAGCCGCTCTGTCGGAACTTCCTACCAAGCGTAGTGAGATCGTCACCGCGCTCCGCGCCAGAAAAGAACAGGAACGGAGAGAAATGTTCCAGGAAGGCCTCGTCAAGCGGATGACCGATAGTAAGCAGATCAAAATTTACGACGACGTCTTGAAGCAGTTCATTGCTTCGTTCCGCGGTTAAGGAACGGACGATTACTGCATGATCTCGTTGCTGCTTGAGGCACTTCGCACTCTTACTACGCCGGCAAAGCTGATTGCTCTGCTTACGACGGTGTTCAGTGGCTGGCTCGGCTACTGTCTGCTGGCTGCAATCGTATTCGCCGAAACAGGACTCCTCATGGGGTTCTTTCTTCCCGGCGATTCCCTACTCTTCACCGTCGGCGTGGTGGCCGGCGCGGGCAATCTCAATATCTACCTGATCAATGTAGTCTTGATTATCGCCGCAATCGTGGGAGATGCCGTTGGTTACTATCTCGGCCGCAAAGCCGGTCCGAAGATTTTCTCGCGGCCCGATTCCAGATTCTTCCACCAGGATCACCTCCGCCACACCCAGGAGTTCTACGAAAAACACGGCGGCAAGACCATCATCTACGCCCGCTTTGTGCCCATCGTGCGCACCTTCGCGCCTTTCATTGCAGGCGTCGGCAACATGGGCTACGGCAGGTTTCTAGCTTTTAATATCTTTGGCGGAATCGGCTGGGTTGTCGCGCTCACAACGCTAGGTTATAACCTCGGGCAATACGAATTTGTTCAACGCCACTTTGAAAAAGTGATCCTGGGTATCATCCTGGTCTCGGTACTTCCCGTTGTTTTTGAAGTCTTGAAGTCCAGAAAAAAGTAAAGGGCAGGCCTTTCGACCTGCCTCAACTCCAATACAAACTAAGCGTAAGTCTTCTCTGCCGCAGCCTTACCGCTAGCCGGAGCCTTATACCCCTGCTCCCGCAAAGCCTCTTCCAAAGTTTCCAGCACCAGTAGGACATTCTCCTTGGTCGAGCTAACGCCCATCACGCCGATACGGAACACCTTCCCAAGCAATGACCCAAGTCCGCCGGAAATCTCAATATTGTAATTATTGAGCATGTGCTTGCGAGCCTTCAAATCATCAATGCCTTCCGGAACCTCAGGTGTATTCAAAGCCATCAAACGGTGCGGAGCCGCCACACGCATCTTCAATCCCATGGCCTCTGCGCCAGCGACAAACGCACGCTGATTCCGACGATGACGTTCCAACCGCGGTTCCAGACCTTCATCATGCAGCAACGCCAAAGCCTCACGCAGCGCATAAAACATCGTAATCGGAGCCGTATGATGATACCGCCGCGTCGTCCCAAAATACCCGGACAGCAAATTGAAATCAAAATACCAACTCGGATTCACTGACTTCCGATTCTTAATCCACTCCATCGCCTTGGGCGAAACCGTGATCGGAGAAAGGCCAGGAGGCGCGCCAAGTCCCTTCTGCGTGCCGCTATAGGCGCAGTCAATTCCCACCGCATCCAGGTTGATCGGCATCGTGCCAAGCGAAGTCACGCAATCGGCAATCACAAACGCGCCAACCTCTCGCGCCGCTTCGCAAATCGGACCAGGGTCATTAAAAGCACCCGTCGAAGTTTCGGCATGTACAAACGCGACAACGTTCGGCTTCTCGCGCTTGATGAAATCGCGAGCCTGATCCGGGTCGTAAACGTTGCCCCATTCCGCCTTGAGTTCCACCGTATTGGCACCATGGCGGCGACCCATCTCCGCGATGCGATCACAAAAATACCCATTCGTGAAAACGGCAAACTTCGAACCCGGCTCGACAAAATTCGAGACCGCAGCTTCCATCCCTGCCGTTCCAGTGCCCGAGACGGCGAGCGTAAACTCGTTAGCCGTCCCGAAGACAGGCTTCAACCATGCGCTGATTTCCGCCATCACTTCGAAAAGAAAAGGATCCAAGTGACTCACGATCGGCTTGGACATGACTTCATAAACCCGAGGGTCTACCATACAGGGACCGGGTCCCATCAGAAGACGCTTGGGCGGTTGCAGAGGAGAATAAGTAGTAGGCACCTATTTAATTTTGACGGCACCGGACGTTTGAGTCAACTTGTCACTTTTTACTTCACTACCCATCGATCAGAATTTGGCCGAGATAAAGGCGAGCGTTGCCGCTCACCAATGCCTCGTTATTGAAGCTCCGCCAGGAGCAGGGAAGACCACGCGAGTCCCGCCAGCATTGCTCGAACTGGGCAATGTCGTGGTTCTCGAACCAAGACGCATCGCCGCGAGAATGGCCGCCAGACGTGTCGCACAAGAACTGGGAGAACAGGTCGGAGAATCCGTCGGCTACCAAGTCCGCTTCGAAGAAGCAGCCGGACCACGCACCCGCCTACGCTTTGTCACCGAAGGTGTACTCACCCGCAAACTCCTCAGCGACCCGGATCTCAAAAGCACCAACGTCGTCATCCTCGACGAATTCCACGAACGCCATCTGGACGGAGACCTCGCCCTCGCACTCCTCCGACGCATTCAACAAAAACGCAAGGATCTCCGAATCGTGATCATGTCGGCAACGCTCGACGGAGCAGCCATCTCGCAGCAGCTAGGCGGCTGCCCCATCGTACGCTCAGAAGGCCGTCTGCATCCGCTCACCGTCAGCTACACACCGCACTCCTCCGCGCCGCTGGAAGAACAAGTGCGAGCGGCCATCGAGCGTCTTGCATCCAGTGGACTCGACGGAGACGTACTCACATTCCTCCCGGGAGCCGCAGAAATCCGCAAATCCATCCGAGCCTGTGAAGCCTTCGCCTCAAGAGCCGGCATCGACCTCGTGCCACTGCACGGCGACCTCTCCCCAGAGGAACAAGACCGCGCCGTCACCACAGGTCCCAAGCGCAAAGTCATCTTCTCGACCAACGTGGCTGAAAGTTCGCTCACTATCGAAGGTGTAACAGCGGTGATCGATTCCGGTCTTTCAAGAGTCGCAACGGACTCGCCATGGTCAGGACTCCCCTCACTGGAAATCACACGCATCAGCAAAGCCTCCGCCGAACAAAGGGCAGGCAGAGCAGGGAGAGTAAGGCCAGGGCGCGTGATAAGACTGTACCCACAAGAAGATCTCCAGCGAAGAGTGGAGAGAGACGCGCCGGAAATCGCAAGGAGAGAATTAAGCGGACTCTGCCTGGATCTCCACGCAGCAGGCATCCGCCAAGTGGACGCACTGAGATGGATCGACCCACCACCCAAAGACGCCATCGAAGCCGCCGAAGAACTCCTGAAAAGACTAGGAGCACTCTCAGAGGACGGAACCATCACCAAACCCGGACAAGCCATGTCGAAGCTCCCATTGCAACCGAGACTAGCAGCGCTGGTAATCCAAGCCGAAAGATTAGGAGCGGGAGCGCAAGGCTGCGCCGCCGCAGCCGTATTAAGCGCCGGAGACCGTCTCGAAGAAGGCGTAGACCTGTTAGAGCTAATAGAAGGAAAACGCTCCCCGCAATCCAGACGCCTGGAAGATCAACTCCGAAGAATCGCAAGACCAGCAACGTCTTCAAAAGCAGACGAGCCGTTATTGAAAGCGATCCTCTTGGCATTCCCGGATCGAGTAGCAAAACGCAGAGGCAAAGAATTCCTGCTGGCAGCGGGCGGCTCGGCCATGATCCCGGACCAAAGAACAGCGCCCAAGCACGACTTCGTAGTAGCAGTAGACATCAAACAAAGAATCCTCCACATAACCAGCGGAATCGAACCAGAGTGGCTACTGGACCTGTTCCCGGAAAAGGTAAAGGACCGTACCGGAGTCGAGTGGAATAGAGCAGCAGAAAGAGTAGAAACCGTAAGCGCCCTGCTTTTTGAAAACCTGGTGATCGAAGAAAGCAGAGGAGGCCAGGTAGACCCGGAAGCCGCAGCAGAACTGCTATCCACCAAAGCAATAGAAGCCGGACTAGAGCGTTTCGTCAGCCTGGAAGACATAGCCGCCTTACAAGCAAGACTAGAGTTCGCAAGCCTGACAGCCAACGAAAAGACAGCAATCAAAACCCTAAGCTACGGCCTAAAAAGTTTCGCCGACCTGAAAACCGCAACCAGCGAAGGAGGCCTGGAAAGAGCGATGCTGTCGGAGCTAACGCCACAACAAAGAAGAACACTAGAAGAAGCAGCCCCAGAGAAACTAAAACTACAAAAAGGCCGAACCACAAAGGTGAACTACGCCAAAGGCAAACCCCCATGGATAGCCTCAAGGCTCCAAGACTTCTTCGGAATGAAAGAAACCCCAAGAATCGGGAGCGGAAAGGTGCCAGTAGTGATCCACCTGCTAGCCCCCAATCAAAGGCCAGTCCAAACAACAACAGACCTAGCAGGCTTCTGGGCCCGCTTGTACCCACAAGTGAGAAAAGAGCTAAGCAGAAGATACCCAAGACACGCCTGGCCAGAAGACCCGCTGGTTTAACCAGCCGAAACGAACGGCCCATTCCGAACCGCGACCGCAAGGGAGTCGCTCGGTCCCGAACCTTCGCCTCAAGCGCGCTCAACGAAAGGGAGCCATTGGCATCCGCGCCGGAAGGTCATCGTAGGCATTCATCTCCGGACGATCCCAATCCTCAGCAAACGAGGCGAGTCTATGGCGTAGGTCCGCAGCTTGGCTGGGCTCAATGTCGCGTAATTCCAACTCCACTTGATTGGAAGAAATCAAAGTCACTATGACGCGACCGTCCTTCGCATTTTCAAGCGGCTCCGCCAATTCAACTTTCCCGCGCTGCCCATAAGGTATAATCCTGGTGTAAAGGTGTAAAATGGCACTCAACATCAAGAACGCAGAAGTCGAAGCCCTAGCCTCCGAAGTCGCTACCTTAGCAGACGAAACCAAAACCGAAGCCATCCGCCAAGCACTCTTCGAGCGCAAACAGCGCTTGTTCCTACACCGCGGCACTCCCCAAGATAGGCGCTCACGCATCATGCAGTCCTTGCGCAAGAATATTTGGTCGCAAATCCCGCCGAGCATTCTAGGAAAACGGATTTCCAAGAAAGATAGGGAAGCAATCCTTGGCTACGGTCCCAGTGGCTTCTAGCGCTGTAGTAGTGGATGCCTCGGCAATCATCGCCATCATCACGAACGAACCCGGACACGAGCCGCTATTAGAAGCCCTACTGGAAGCCGCTATGGTAGTCGTCGGTATTCCCACACTCCTGGAAACCTCCATGGTGCTCTCCTCCAAACTAAGGAAAGACGCAAGGGGAATACTGCGAACCTTCCTCCGCGATTTCGACGCCGAACTGATCCCCTTCACCCAAGAACACTACGAAATCGCCACAGACGCCTTCCTCCGTTACGGCAAAGGCCGCCACCGAGCCAACCTGAATTTCGGAGACTGCATGAGCTACGCAACAGCCCAAGTAGCAGGCCTGCCGCTGCTATTCACCGGACGAGACTTCTCCAAGACTGACGTACTGTTGGTTGAATGTTGAAACCCGAATCAATGGGTCACCGGTGGAGACGTGCTTTCTGTCGGACGAACCCTGCCAATCCTGCAATGTCCGGGAAGAGCGAAAGCTCATGGATGTTGAACTCGAAGAGTTGTCTCTTCAATATCTGGGAGCGCCCGGAAGCGCTTGTACCATGGCCGCGCTATTCCCTGCATCATCAGTTCAAGCGATTCCTCGAAGGTGAGTCCTTCTGCTCCGTTTAAAAGAAAGACACCCTGCTGACTGGACAGGCGCGCGTTTTGCAACGGTGGCGAGGCCACCGAAACGAACCCTGCGCTATTGAAGTACTCTCTGCGAACGCCGCACGGGGCAAGCGCGTTTCGGATCTCAGTTTCCCATCTTTCATCATCCCCTTGTATTTGCTGTAAACCAGAGGCAAAATCATCCAGACTGAAGGAGACACGGTGGGACTTAAAGGGCCTTCCATTTTTCTTCATTATTTCCTTGTCAGCCGCCCAGCTTGTTTTCCCTGCCTTCTCTCTCAAAGCAGCGGCGTCAATGCCCCACACTTCCGCGTGCTTTGATTTGTTCTCATCGTGATTGCGGAGCGCAAAATACAAAGCCACATAGGGTGAATAGGTGAAGTCGAGAAGGCGTGTGGGTGCGCCATAGTGCTGCATGATTGCGAGCCAACCAAGCTTGTTGTCTGAATCAGGAACCTGAGACGGATCCAGATGCATCCGCGCCTTCGAACGAAACTCTTTCAGAAGTTTGTATTCAACCTCCGCCCAATTCCGGCAGGGATTAGCCCGTTCGATCGATGGCGTTAGGTGGTAAGCAGCGTTCCCGTGCCCTCGAAAAATCCATCCTTGTTGGAAAACAAATCCCTCTCCATCTCGTCCCTCATGCAATTTGGGAACCTGCGCGAACGCAGAGGTGATTGCTAGCCAATCACGGCATGCTTGAATGTTCTCACGAATCGAACCTCACTCTTCGGAGTCATCATGTTGTTTGTTCCTACAGGAAGCTCCTCAAAAAGGGGCCACTCCTAATCATCCAACTCTTGGATCGAACCAATAGCGAGGCATCATCCGTAGGTTCATTATGATAGCCTCTTACCCAGGAGGCCAGCCTTGCCCAAAAAACCCACCAATAATCCACCCCGAAACATCCCCACAGGAGTCTCCTGGTACCTTCGGGAAGACTACGAAAAATTGAAACAAATCCTCAAAGACGGCGCGGACCTCCCCGCCAATTACGACGACTGGCAATCAAACGCCGACAAACGCATCGCCGAGTTGGCCAAAGTCGGCGTCCGCGTGGTCAAAATCAATATCGATCCCGAAGCCTTCTCCGCATGGTGCAAAGCCAACAACAAAGAACTGGACTCACCGGCCCGCGCGGCGTTTGCCGCCTACTCCATTGGGAAGCGATACGAAAATAACTAACTTGCCAAAGCCCAAGTTTGACACCCCCTACCCCCATCGGCTAACCTAAATAACGGTAGAACCTCCACGGAGATCGTCTGTCTTTATGAGTACCCATTTCCCGTCCCTAAAGGACTTCCCGCGCAATTGGCACGTAATCGATGCCGAGAACGCCGTCCTGGGCCGCCTCGCCTCTAAGGCCGCAAATATTTTGATGGGCAAGAATAAGCCCGTTTACACACCGTTCCTCGACACCGGGGATCATGTCATCGTTATCAACGCCGACAAAGTTCGGCTCACCGGTCAAAAGGATCGCGACAAGGTGTACCGCACGCATAGCGGTTTCCCTGGCGGTCTCAAAGAAATCGGCGCGGCTAAAATGCGCGCGGAACGTCCGGTGCGTATCGTCGAATTAGCCATCGCAGGCATGCTTCCGAAAAACAAACTCGGCAAGCAGATGTACCGCAAGCTCAATGTCTACGCGGGTGCAAAGCATCCCCATCAGGCACAAAAGCCGGTAGTAGCCGCGGTTTCGTAAAAGGAGAATGAATCGAGTGC
>Ga0315912_10000951_pt1 | contig 40387 bp, 37 predicted proteins | sample VfabasoilMG_FD_204469 | JGI IMG/M metagenome (GOLD analysis project Ga0315912, IMG submission 204469) | Garden soil microbial communities collected in Santa Monica, California, United States - V. faba soil | ecosystem: Environmental > Terrestrial > Soil > Garden | place: USA: California... | reverse complement strand
AGTCGATTGCAGCCTACAACAAGATCTTCGGACCTTCCTATTACAGTTTTCGTCATGGTGATTTCTACGGGATTGTACTGGAGTCGAATGTGATCAAGGCACCGGCGAAGGTTCCGCAGGAATTGGAAAGACAGGAAGCATGGCTGGTTGCTGAGTTGGCCAAAGCGAAAGCATCCGGCGCAAAACAGATCGCCATCTTTCAGCACCATCCGTATTTCCTGGAAAGAGCCGATGAACCCGACGGCTACAACAACATACCGTTGGAGCGACGTACTAAATACATGACGATGTTCAAAGAAGCGGGCGTGTCGCATATTTTTGCCGGACACCTTCACAGGAATGCCATCACCAAAGATGGCCCCATTGAGATTGTCGCGAACGCTCCGGTGGGACGCCCTATTGGTACAGATGGTTCCGGATTGCGTGTGGTAACGGTGCGTCCCACTGGAATCACGCATCGTTATTACAGCTTTGCTGAACTGCCCAATCGCGTGACCACTGCTCCGGTACCTGCTGGCCGCGGTAACCGATAGAAGTGCTCGGTGCGGGATACTTGCGTCCATCCTTAGAGGTGGTGCCGCGAGGCCAAAATTTGTTCGAACGTAGCACTAATGTCTGACGGCGAACTTGTAAAGAAGGGTGGCGACCCCTTGACGTGGCTTCAACCGTGTGATACAACAATTCAGTTGTTCTGGGCTCGCCCAGAGTTGGAAGGGTAGTTGGAAGTGGGGTGGAAGTTAGCGTTTCCGCCAATACAATCAATAGCTATGGGGCTACGGCTCCGATAGATTTTAGCTTTTAGGGGGTTAGATACAAACTATGACAAAATTGCTGTTCCGTCCAGTTGCGTTCTTTTTGTGCGCTGCTGTGATTTTTTGTGGAACCGCATTCGGACAGGTCACGACGGGTACCATTTTGGGACTCCTCACCGATCCGTCCGATGCGAGCGCTCCAAACATTGAAGTTCAAATCCGAAACGAAGCCACTGGCGACGTTCGTACTTTCACTACAGGAACGGAAGGTATTTTCCGTTTCACAAACCTGATGCCCGGTCGTTACACCGTCGGTACCCGAGGTCAGGGTGGATTCAAGGCCAGTACCATCACTGGCATTTCTGTCTCCGCCGGTGAAACGCGTGATGTTGGCAAGTTGCGGTTGGTTCTCGGTGCAGTTACCGAAGAGGTGACTGTCACTGCTTCGGCTCTCCAGGTGCAGACTTCCTCAGCCGAACGTTCCGCAACGGTTAACGGTGCGGTTTTGAACGAGGTTGCGATTAAGGGTCGCGACATGATGTCCTATTTGCGTTTGCTGCCGGGTATCACGGTGGCCACTCCGAACGGGCAGGGCGAAACTGCGGATGTCCGCGCGATCGGGAACGTCAATATCAATGGCGGCGGCACGGGACGAAATAACTTCACTGTTGATGGCGTCAGCAACCTGGACACGGGTTCAAACTCTACCGCACACTATGCCCCCAATCTGGATTCCATCGGTGAAATCCGTGTTTTGACCACAAACTATCAAGCTGAGTTCGGCCATATGGCCGGCGGACAGATCGCCGTTTCGCTGAAAAGCGGCGGCCAGCAGTTCCACGGCAGTCTTTGGGAAAACTGGCGTCATGAGATGCTCAACGCCAAGAACTTCTTTGACAACTTCAACAACCAGCAGAAGACACAGTACCGCTACAATATTGCCGGTTTCCAGGTGAACGGCCCTATCACCATCCCCAAGCTGTTCAACGAAAAGAAGGAACGATTCTTTTTCATGGTGTCGCAGGAATACACCCGCCAGAAGGTTAACACCGTCAATGCGCGAGCCAACCTGCCAACCGCGCTGGAACGTCAGGGCAACTTCTCGCAGACCCAAGGTACCAACAACCAACCCGTCACTATTTTTGACCCGAATTCCAATCGGGTAGCTCTGCCGGGGAACATCCTGCCAGCCAGCTTGATCACCCCTGCTGGCAAAGCTATCATGGACTTCTTCCCGCTGCCCAATCGTTGCGACCTTGAGCCAAACGCTCCTGGTGGCTGCTATGTAGACGGTGACCCCACGCAACGGAACAACAGAAACTACCTGAACGTGTTTACTCCCAAGTACCCACGCCGCAACGATACGGTGAAGTTTGACATTGATCTTAACTCCAAGATGAAGGCGTCTTATCGATATATCCACGATTACGATATGTCAGAAACCGATGCCGGTATCAAGTTGAGGAATGCCAAGGGTGAACTCGAGACTTCTTTCCTCCAGCACCCGAATCCTGGCAAAGGCCACGCAATCAACTTCACTTACACGATCAGCCCCACCACGGTTAACGAGTTCACTTTCGGTAAGAGCTACAACACTTGGAGCTATTACGCCAATAATCCTGAACTCTATGATCGCGCCAGAATGGGCAATCCGGCATCCTTCGTCGATTTTGCCAAGGACCCGGTCTTCGTCGCCGACCAAAACCAGAAACGTCCTCAACTTGGTCCCGGTGCTCTGAACTACGGAATCTATATTCCGAATATTTCTTTTGGTGCGCCGAATTCCAATCAGACTGGCTTCTCCGTTCCGGGTGCGCGTCCTTACACGAACTGGAACGACGTCTGGTCCGTCAATAACTCGATCAGTCATGTACGTGGCACCCATAACTTCAAAGCAGGATTCTACTGGGAAAAGACTGGTAAGGTTCAGCAGGCTGGTACCGGTGCCTATACTGGTGCCTATTCTTTCGGAAATCAGAACAACTGGAACGGCGACACCAACAGTGGTTGGGCCAACGCAATGATTGGCCAATTCAACCAATACTCGGAAGGCCAACGCATCATCGGTGACTTCCGCCACACCTCGGTTGAATTCTTCGCGCAGGACAACTGGAAGGTTAACCGTCGGCTTACCCTCGACTTCGGTGTCCGTTTCTACCACTTGGTACCGCAGGAGAACGTGAACAACAACACGGCTGTCTTCAACCGCGCTTCATACAATCCGGCCGCAGCGGCCCGCCTCTATTACCCCTGCTTGGCTAGCGGTAACTACGCTGGGCTTGCAAGGGGTGTGAACGCTGCTTGCGACCGTGTAACTGGATTCGAAGTGGCTCAGGGTCTCCAGGGTACTCCGGTCCCTGCAAATATCGGTGGCTACACCACCACTCCGAACTACTTCAACGGTATGGAAATTGCCAACGGTAATAACCCCCGTTTGCCGCAGACACTATTCACCGTCCCTTACCTGAGTCCAGGCGTTCGTCTCGGCCTTGCCTGGGACGTGTTTGGCGACGGCAAGACCGCGATTCGCACCGGCTTCGGTCAAACCTATAATCGCGGCGATGGCAACCAGATCATGGGCTTCGCCGGCGGCGCGCCCATCACCTTTAGCCGTCAAATCAACTTAGAGAAGATCGCTAACGTGACCAGCTTTGCCAACGCCACGGCTGGTATTCCGAACCCAATCGGAAACGGCGGGATCGTAGGCAAACAGGATTACGAAACTTCCATGAACGGAAGTTTCGGCCTTCAGCAAGACGTCGGTTTTGGTACGGTGGTTGAAGTTTCGTACGTTCTCAACCTCCGCCGCCATAACACGATCACCCGTCAGTTGAACTCCATTCCGCTGTACTCACAGTTCAACCCGGCCAATCAGAGCGTTTATCCCGCTTCGGTTGCCATTCAGACGGCACGCGCCAATGATCCGGTCAAGGCTCAGTACGGCGGAACCCAAGTTGGTGACAACTTCTTCCGCCCGTTGTCTGGTCTGGGCGGTGTGAATACGACGGAGTTCGGTGGTTCTTCGAACTACAACTCGGTTCAACTCTCCATCCGCAAAGCCAGCAGCCGTGGTATTTCTTACGGTTTGGCTTACACTGGGGCGAAGACCATGTCTGCCAATTCCAGCCCGAACTTTGCAGACAAGTTCCGTAACTACGGACCTTCTTTCGGCGGAGCTCCTCACGTGTTGGTTGTGAACTACGTTTACAATTTGCCTGCCCTTGGCAAGAAGCTCGGCTACAAGCCACTCGGCTGGGTTACAGACAACTGGGTCTTCTCCGGTGTCACCTCCTGGCAGAGCCACGCTCTTATGGGCGTCCCGAATCCTGGCTTCAGCACCAACACCGCCAGCGGTACCGCAACACCGAACTTCACTGGTTCGGCGGAAGGCAACCGCGCCACGATCCTCGGACCGATTGAAATCCCCAACGAACAGGTCACCTTCAACCGTACCTTCGCCTGGGAAAACATCGGCTTCGCAACTCCTTGCAGTTGGACCAAGCAGGACATGTCCTGCTTCGGTAACGCCGGTCCCGGTAGTATTGTGAAGATTCCAACCTGGATGAACAACTGGGATATGACTTTTTCGAAGTCGTTCAACGTCGCTGAAAAGAAGTCCCTCTCGTTCCGTGCTGAGATGTACAACATCTTCAATCACACCCAGTTCAGCGGAATTAACACCGGTATCTCCTACCAACTCGCCGAATGGCAGCAGGGTCGGATGACACCAACCACGAACCAACAAATCGGTCGCTACAACTCCGCGCGTTCCCCGCGCCAGATGTCAGCGACACTGCGCTTCCAGTTCTAACCAGAACTCAGCTAGACAACAAAGCGGCCTGCAGGGAGTTTCCTTGCAGGCCGCTTTGCATTTTCACTGAGAGAAACAGCGCTATTATGGAACTGGATTGGCATGACTGATAACCAGCTTCTTACCGTCGCCCTCGCCTCCGGCCCCACCATGATCGCCGTGTTGATCGGGATCCTGATAAACAACGCCCGTCTCAATGATCTCAATACCCGTCTCAGTGAGATGCGAACACATGTGGATACGCGTTTCGACGATATGAAAGACACTTGGCGTGCCGAACTACATCGCGTAGAAGAAGTTCTGGACGCCCGCCTCAGACACATCGAAGAGCGCCAGCGCTAATAAACCTGTGAGAGGAATGGCGCTATCATAAAACTAGGTAGGCATGACAGACAATCAGCTCCTCACCGTCGCCCTCGCCTCCGGCCCCACCATGATCGCCGTGTTGATCGGGATCCTAATCAACAACTCACGCCTGAATGATTTCAATACCCGTTTCACCGACCTTAACACCCGCTTCAGCGATCTCAATAGCCGATTCAATGATCTCAACACCCGCATGGATGACATGCGAAAAGATCTAAAGGAAACTTGGCGTGCCGAACTACATCGCGTAGAAGAAGTTCTGGACGCCCGTCTGAAACACATCGAAGAGCGCCAGCGTTAATCGAAAATAACGGTCTTGTTCCCGTAGCAAAGAATTCGGTGCTCCAAAAACCAGCGCACCGCTCGTGACAACACCACACGCTCTAGATCCCGCCCCTTATCAATCAGATCCTCAATCCCGGATCGGTGCGAAATCCGCATTACGTCCTGCTCAATGATTGGTCCATCATCCAACACCTCGGTCACGAAGTGGCTGGTTGCTCCAATCAATTTGACACCGCGCTCGTGCGCTGCGTGATAGGGCTTTGCCCCCACAAACGCAGGCAGGAACGAGTGATGCACATTGATGATCCGATTCGGATACCGCTTCACAAAATCGGGAGACAAAATCTGCATATACCGCGCCAGTACGATTACGTCTATCTCATGCTGTGATAATAACTCCATCTGCGCCTGCTCGGCCGCCGCCTTGTTCTCTTTGGTAACCGGTATCTGCTGAAACGGGATCCCATAAAATTGGGCCAACGGCTCGGCGTCGGCGTGATTGCTCACAATCAATGGAATGGAACACTGCAATTCACCAGACTGATGCCGATGGAGCAGGTCTGCCAAGCAATGCAGATAATGCGAGACAAACAGCGCGACTCTGGGACGCTCAGTGGAAAGCTCCAATCGCCAGCGCATCGACAGACCCGCAGCTACAGGCGCAAACGCCGCGCGAAAGGCGGCGAAGTCAAAGCCATCGAGCGCCCATTCCACGCGCATAAAGAAGAGCCCCGCCTGACGGTCCTGATGCTGATCGGCGTGCAGAATATTGGCCCCCATCTCGTACAACATGTTTGCGACAGTGGCCACCAGCCCTTTACGGTCCGGACAATCAATCAGAAGTATGGCGGATGCGTTGTTCAAGTTTTCATTGTCTCTCAACCTTGTGCTGTACTGTGACCATGAATCCATTTCTCGTTGGCAAAACAGCCGTAGTAACCGGAGCCACAAAAGGCATCGGAAAACAGGTCGCCAAAGCCTTGGCGCTGGCCGGAGCACAGGTGACAATATGCGGACGGACCCCCTCGGGAACGTCAAACGCGGTGAGCGAATTGAAAGCGCAAACACAAGCCTCAATTTTTGGTCTCCCAGCCGATGTGTGTAAGAGGGAGCAGGTGGAAGCGCTGTTCGCTTTCGCCGAGCGTGAAATGGGCGGCGTCGATATTGTTGTGAATAACGCCGGTGTCGGATTGTTCGCCCCGGTTGCCGATATGAGTCCTGAAGATTGGGACCAAGTGATCGGTACCAATTTGACAGGCTTGTTTTATGCGTCCCAGCAGGCGTTGTTTCAATTCCGCAAGCGGGGAGGAGGGTACTTGTTCCAAATCGGAAGTCTGGCCGGAAAGAACCCCTTCGCGGGAGGCGCGGCGTATTGCGCCAGTAAATTTGCCGTCAACGGATTCTCCGAATCCCTGATGCTCGATCATCGATATGAAAACGTTCGTGTGACAACGATCATGCCCGGCAGCGTTGATACCCAGTTCTCCCCTCGTGGCACTGGTGAACGCGCGCCATGGAAAATACAACCAGAAGACATTGCGCAGATTATTGTGTCTTTGTTGGCTCTGCCGGACCGCACGATGGTCAGTAGCGTCGAGGTGAGACCATCGCGACCCAAGAAATGATTCAAGAGCTAAGGATTGGTGACTGACTTGCTTACCAGGTATCAGGTGGAAAAAGATCTCTTCGTGCCCGCTGTCCTAGACCCATCCCAAACGGGAAAACAAGCGCAAGGCCTTGAACAGAGCCTTCGTCGGATGATCGTCGGACAGGATGAGGCCGTGGGTCACATCGTTAACATCTATCAGATGCATCTCACCGGAATGAGTGCACCTTACCGCCCCATCGGTAACTTCCTGTTTCTGGGGCCCACAGGATCTGGTAAAACCCGCATTGTGGAAGCAACTGCCGAGGCCTTGGTCGGTAATGCCAAGGCAGTCGTCAAAATCGATTGTGCCGAATTCCAGCACAGCCACGAGATTGCCAAGCTGATTGGCTCGCCTCCAGGATACCTCGGCCATCGCGAAACCCATCCTCTCTTGAGTCAGGAAGTCCTCGGTCAGCATCACACCGAAGACATCAAGATCAGTTTTGTCCTATTCGATGAAATTGAAAAAGCCTCAGATGCTCTTTGGAACCTGCTGCTTGGCATCCTTGATAAAGCGACGCTCACACTTGGCGATAACCGCAAGGTGGATTTTTCCAAGACGATGATCTTCCTGACATCCAACCTCGGTGCAACCGAGATGAACGCTGTAGGCAATGCTCCGGTTGGTTTCGGCGGCGTTACGCTTTCCGGTGACATCCGCAACGAAAAGATCGCCCGCGCCGGCATGAGCGCTGCGCGCCGCAAGTTTACGCCGGAATTCATCAATCGGCTTGACAAGATTGTCTCGTTTCAACCGCTCGGTGATAGCGAACTGCGCCGCATCCTCGATATAGAACTGAACTACATACAGCAGCGTATTTTCCACGCCTCCAGCGGAGAACGGTCTTTTGTCTTCACCGTTTCCGATGATGGCAAGCAGTTTCTGATCGAAGAAGGCACGGACGTAAAATACGGTGCCAGGCACTTGAAACGCGCCATCGAAAAACACTTGGTTCAGCCGCTGTCCAACTTGATTGCCACAGGTCAGGTGCGTGGCGGAGATCTGGTTAAAGTTTCCCGCCATGCTCAGCAAAAAGCCCTGCACTTCGAAAAGGAGGCCGAGCATCTCCCGGTACACGCCATGGCAGATCTCGCGGGAACCTCCAGCATCGCCGCTCTCACCCGATTCGCCAGGGCAGCCTACGCAGAACCGCCCAAAATCCAAACCGCCCGTTCTTCACGAAGGGGTTAAGCTACCACGTAGTCCGCTCTTCTTTCCATGGGTCGCCGCGCATATGATATCCATTGCGCTCCCAAAATCCGGCTTTGTCCTGATCCACAAATTCCAACCCGCCAATCCACTTGGCGCTCTTCCAGGCGTACAGTTGAGGAACAATCAACCGTGCCGGACCGCCATGCTCCAAAGTGATTTCTTCCCCATCATGTAAGGTAGCCACCAGTACATCGTCGGACAAAAAATACTCCAGCGGCATGTTCGTCGTCCAGCCGTGGTCGAACCCGTACGCCACCACAAACTTCGCCTCTGGCTTCAGCCCGCCAGCCAGTCGGATGAGTTCACGAGCCGAAACGCCTTCCCAGACATTACCCAAGCGCGACCATGTAGTTACGCAATGGAAGTCCGCAAAAACCTTCACCCGAGGTAACTCGCCAAACTCGGCCCAATTCCAAGTCACAGGCTGATTCACCAGTCCCCAAATCTTGAACTCCCATTGCTCCAAACTTACCCGAGGCGGACCACTGGCATCCAATACAGGCCACTTCTTCGTGCGGGATTGCCCAGGTGGTACCCGGTTATCCTTGCGAGTATCCGGGCTAATGATTACCCCCTCCGGCTGATCTTCTGGACGGAGCAAAGCGTCCTGCTGCGGTTTATCAAGGTTCTTGCCAAACATATTAACCATTGTAGTGAGAGCTTCTCACCGCTGTGCCACCTAAGTAATGAAACCCTTTTGCCAATGAAATCCAAGATCATTCCATTTGTATTCCTTGTGTTTGCAACTGCGGTCGCAGTAGAGCAGGGAAGCCACGTCGAATACATTGGTGGTACACGGTCAGACGTAAAATCGGGGACAAGCGGAACGCTGGTGACTGCACATGCTGACAGCCTCTGGCTGCTCATCAATGGTCGTGGTATAGAAGTGCCATATCGAAAAGTGAATCTGCTGGAATACGGCCAAAAGGTAGACCGGAGATACGCCATGGCAATCGCCATCTCCCCTATCCTATTGCTGAGCAAATCCCGGAAGCACTTCCTCACCGTAGGCTACTCCGATCAAGATGGAACCCAGCAAGCTCTCGTCTTTCAACTCGACAAGAAACACGTGCGGGCCGCCCTGGCTAGCCTCGAAGCCCGCACCGGAATCAAAGTAACCTTCCAGGACGACGAAGCCAGAAAGGCAGGTAAGGGATGAGGCTCTGCGCTGCATTCCTTCTGACAGCGGTACTAACCGCCCAATCTCCGCCCGACCTCGCCACCGAGTTTACCCGTATCAAACGGGTCCACGTGGAGAAATTAGCCGGTGGCGAAACCGCCAACCAGCTCCGCGACATGCTCATCGCCAGCCTGCAGCGAGCCGCCCAGTTTACTCTCACCGAATCTCCCGAAAAAGCCGACGCGATTTTCCGAGGCTCTGGAGAGGACCTGGTCTTTACCGACACCTTCCAATCCAGTGAAAGCCTCAGTGCCCGAGGAGGAGTCTCCGCCCGCAGCCGCACCTATGGAGGCATGAGCGTAGGCGAAGCCGAATCCACGCGGATCGCCGAGCGCAAACATGAAGCCGTCCTCACCGTGCGTCTCGTCAACAAAGAAGGCGACGTCATCTGGTCCACCACCCAGGAAAGTCTCGGCGCCAAGTTTAAAGGAGCCAGCGCCGACGTAGCCGACAAAGTCACCCGCCAACTGCTCGACGATCTGGAACAATCCCGCAAACGCCGCCCACGTGAGTAATACTAATGGGATGCGTCGCCTAACATGTCTACTACTGGCAGGTGTCCTTATGAGCTGCTCCACTCCTCCGAAAGCCCCAACCACATCCGCCGAATGGGATACCTACGTGTCTGGCGTTCTGGAACGCTATTTCGCCGCTAATCCCGACTCCGCCGTCGGCGCGGGCCGCCACGAATACGACGGCAAAATGTCTGATGTATCCAAGGCAGGCATCGACGCAGAAGTCAAACGCCTCAAAGAAGAACGGGAACGCGCCAAAGCATTCAACCCTGCGACTCTCGACGACGCCCAAAAACTGGAACGCGAATACGTCATTGCCGAGCATGACAGTTCGCTGTTCTGGCTCGAAACCGCCGAACACCCATACCGCAGCCCCGTCTTCTACGCCAACGTAGCCGACCCCGACATCTACGTCACCAAAAATTATGCTCCGCCCGAACAGCGTATGAAGGCGCTGATCGAGTTCACCAAGGGCTTCCCCGGCTTAGTCGCCGCAGCGAAAGCCAATCTACGCACGCCGCTGCCGAAGAGCTTCATCCAAGTTGGACGCATCCGCTTTGGAGGTCTAGCCAGCTTTTTCAAAGACGATATTCCGCAAGCCTTTGCGTCGGTGAAAGATCCGGCACTCCTGAAAGAGTTCCAAGCTGCCATGGCCGTCGCCATTGCATCTATGAAGGAAATGGATGACTGGCTGAAATCATTGGAGCCAACCGCATCCGAAGATTTCGCCCTGGGTGCAGACAAATTCCGCCAAATGCTGCGTGATACCGAGCGTGTAGACATGCCGCTCGAAGAATTGGAAGCTGCCGGCAAAAAAGACCTACAGCGCAATCTCGCGCTGCTGAAAGAAGCCTGCGCAAAGTACGCCCCAGGTAAATCCGAAAAAGAATGCATCGCCCTGATGAACGCCAACAAGCCCAAAGGCGGAGCAGTCGAAGGTGCGCAAGCGCAACTCAACGGCCTGAAGGATTTCGTGGTCGCAAAAAACCTCGTCTCCATCCCAGGAACCGAACTGGCGGAGGTGAAAGAAGCCCCCGCGTATCAACGCTCCAACTCCGCCTATATCAGCATTCCAGGGCCCTACGAAAAAGGACTCCCCTCGGTTTACTACATCTCTCCGCCCGATCCCAAATGGACCAAGGCTGAACGCGACGCCTACGTCTCGGGTGAAAAGGACCTGCTGTTCACTTCGGTACATGAAGTCTGGCCTGGTCACTTTCTCCAGTTTCTGCACTCCAACCGAGCCAAATCGAAATTCGGTAGCGTTTTCGTCGGCTACGCATTCGCCGAAGGCTGGGCACACTACGCCGAAGAAATGATGTTCGACCAGGGGCTGGACAGCCAAGCCCCTGAAACACACATTGGACAGCTCACCAACGCCCTCTTGCGAAATGTCAGATTCCTGTCCGCTATCGGACTCCACACCGGAAAAATGACTCAAGCCGAATCCGAAAAAATGTTCCTCGACTCCGGCTTCCAGGACCCCGGAAACGCACGCCAGCAAGCCGCCCGAGGCACCTACGATCCTGCCTACCTCAACTACACCTTAGGCAAACTGATGATCAAGAAACTCTGGGCCGACTACTCTGCCAAGCATGGCAACAAAGCTTCTCTGAAAGAGTTCCACGACAAATTTCTAAGCTTCGGAGGTCCGCCTATACCGCTCATTCGCAATCTTCTACTGGGTGATGCCTCCGGCAATCCCCTCTAAAACTGATCGATGGAACTCTTTTCTATCGATCACAAACATGATATTCTATGATCGATAGCAAAGAAGCCTATCGATCACAATGTGGAACTGGCAACAACCCGACTGGCCCGACTTTTCCTGGAACTCATCCCTCCTCGATCAGGCCGAAGCGCATTTCCTGCGCGACAGTGGGGGCTTCGTGGGTTCCATCAAACACCTCGACGCAGAAGACCGCGACGTGATCATGATCGAGGCAATCAGCAACGAATCGTTGACAACATCGGCCATCGAAGGTGAGCTGCTAAACCGTGCCAGCGTGCAATCTTCCATCCGCAAGCAACTCGGCCTCAAAGGCGCGCGCCTCAGCGCCAAGCCATCCGAAGAAGGTATTGCGGAAATGATGGTGAATCTATACCGGAGTTTCGCGGAGCCACTCACAGACGAAACGCTGTTCTCCTGGCACACCATGGTGATGAAGGGCAGAAACGATCTGAACGAAGTGGGCTGCTATCGCACCAGCAAGGAACCGATGCAAATTGTGTCGGGAGCCATCTACAAACCGCGTGTTCATTTTGAGGCACCGCCCTCCAAGGCGATCCCTGCCCAAATGCGCAAGTTTCTGAAATGGTTCCGCCGCACCGCCCCAGGCGGTCCGGAAGCCTTGCCCCTGCTTACCCGCGCAGGCATCGCGCACCTTTATTTCATCTCGATTCATCCGTTCAAAGACGGCAACGGACGCATCGGACGCGCCATCGCAGCGAAAGCCCTCGCGCAAGGACTCGGACAGCCAAGCCTCATCGCGCTTTCGGGAACCATGCTCACGCATCGCAAAAAATACTATTCCGAACTGGAAGCCGCCAGCAAGCACAACGAAATCACCCGCTGGCTCACCTGGTTCGCAAAAATCGCACTCGAAGCCCAACTGAGAACCACCGCTCAAGTGGACTTCGTGATCCACAAAACACATCTGCTACGCCGCCTCCAAGGCCAACTCAACGAGCGTCAAGAGAAAGCCCTCCTCCGCATGTTCCGAGAAGGCATCGAAGGCTTCCAAGGCGGACTCAGCGCCAAAAACTACACCACAATCACCAAAGCCTCCACGGCAACCACCACAAGAGACCTCGCGGATCTGGTGGCTAAAGGTGCGCTTACCCGCACTGGAGAACTCCGCCACGCCCGCTATCATCTGGCAATCCAGTAGCTTGAATCGCCGACAAGCTTGACAAGATAACCCCAGATCCATAATAATAGTTAATTATGGTTAAGTTGGTAGTAATATCCATAGCTATCGCACTCTCCCTCCAGGCGCAACCCACCGACCCGGACCTCGAACGCCGCATCGCCGACCTCGAACGTGCCATGCAAAAAGCCGACCCGGCTTTTCAACCAAACATCTCAAGCCAACTCGAGCAGCGTATTCTCGCCCTCGAAATCAAAATGGCCGCCATACAGTCTCCACCTCCAACCCTTCCAGCCCCAGCCGCCGTCACCCAAACAGACCCCGAAACGCGCCTCCCCGTTTCCGGCTACATGGACTTCCACATCAACAAAGATCGCGGTACACCCTTCCGCCCGGACTTCCATCGCTTTGTCCTCCTATTCGGACACAGCTTTTCTGACCGCATCAAATTCTGGAGTGAATTCGAACTCGAACACGCTTTCGTCGAGGGTGGCACAGAGACCGGAGAGGTCGCGCTCGAACAGGCGTATCTCGATTTTCTAATACGCCCCTGGCTCAATTTCCGTGCAGGCATGTTGCTCTCGCCAGTCGGCATCATCAATGAACGCCACGAACCGCCCGCCTTCCACGGCGTCGAGCGCCCCTTCGTCGAAACTACCATCATCCCCTCCACCTGGCGCGAGCTCGGTGCAGGACTCACCGGCGACCTCGGTCGCGGACTCCGTTATCGCGCCTACCTCACCTCTTCACTCAACGCCCGTGGTTTCGACGCTGAAGAAGGCATCGCCGGAGGACGCACCGCCGGCTTTGACGCCAGTATGCGCAACCCAGCCAAAGTCGCCCGCCTTGAATACGCAGGCATCCGCAAGCTGACTCTCGGAACTAGTTTCTATTCCGGACACACCGGCTACGAACTTGACGATCTAAATCCACGAGTCACCATTTCCGAATTCGACGGCCGCTGGAACTGGCGCAGATTCGAAGCCCGAGGCCTCTTCGCTCACACCTGGCTATCAAGGGCCGGAGAGTTGAACCGCACACTCCAACGCACCCTCGGTTTCAACCCAAACGTAGCTGAGCAAATGCGGGGCGCGTATTGGGAATCCGCCGTGCGCGTGCTTCCACGCCGCATCCGCGCCGACCTCGCTCTTTTCGCTCGCTACGAAAAATACAACACGCAGCACAAAATGCCCGCTGGCTTTCTACCCCGCGCGCAATTCAATCGCAGCAGTTGGGTCACCGGCGTTACCTTCAAACCAAACGCTGACGTGGCGATCAAATTTGATTACAACTTCAATCGCAATGCCAGCAAAGTAATCAAACCTGTCGATGGCATCAATCTCGGAATCGGATGGTGGTTCTAATGAAACAATTCCTTCTCATGTTCGCGTTAGCAAGCGCGCTGCACGCTGCCGATCAGGCCAAAGTTACCAAAACAGTTCACATCACGGCGGAACGCTACACCTTCAGTCCATCGCGCGTCACCGTCAAGCAAGGTGACGTGATCGAGTTTCTCGTCTCCAGCGATGACACCGACCACGGCTTCAAAATTCCATCGGCGGGAATCGACGCCGCTGTTCCGCAGTCAGGCAAAGGCGAACTCCGCGTCATCTTTATAGCCCGCGAAAAAGGCAAGTTCGCATTCGAATGCTCGCGACCCTGCGGCGCTGGACACAATCTGATGCGCGGAGAAATCGTAGTCAAATGAACCTTCGACGTATCACTCTCCTAGCCGCAGTCATGGCCATCGCGATAGCCGCGCCAAACACAGTAGCGCCAGGCGATCCGCTCCCTGGTATCACTCCGCAGGAATTCGAACTCTTCCAACTGGGCCTCGAAGATTTTACCGAAGTCGAAACGGCCGAAGATGGTCTGGGGCCCGCTTTTAACGGCAACTCCTGTGCCGTCTGTCACGCAACTCCGGCGATCGGCGGCATCACCGCTATGACCGAAGTGCGCGCCGGTTATCGTGATGAAGTCGGCGCATTTCATGAACTCCAGGGAAGCACGCTATTCCCACTCTTTTCCATTCCTCCCCACTTATGTCAGGTTGCTGTGCCTGCCGAGGCAAACGTGATCGCCCGCCGCGCACCCATCCCGCTCTTCGGTGCAGGACTCATAGAAGCGATTCCCGACGAAACTCTGATCGCACTTGAAGATCCCGCAGATCTCGATAACGATGGTATCAGCGGTCGTGCCGCCAGAATCGAAGACATCGCTACAGGACGCCAACGCATCGGACGTTTCGGCTGGAAGTCGCAACAGGCCACACTCCTCGCCTTCAGTGGCGATGCCTATCGCAATGAAATGGGAATCACCAACGATCTGTTTCCCGTTGAGTCCGCTCCTGGGATTGACCCTGAAACGTTACGACTCTGCAGCCCAAAACAACGTGTTGAAGATGTCCGCGAGCGTCGCACCGGCCTCCGTGGAATCGACAACTTCGAAAATTTCATGAAGTTGCTCGCACCCATCGCCAGAGGTCCAGTGGACGAATCCGTCAGTCGCGGCGAAGTTCTCTTTGCTGCCGTTGGTTGCTCCAAATGCCACATACCCACCCTGCAAACGGGAGCAAGCAACAATCCCGTCTTTGATCGCAAAGCCGTGCCCCTCTATTCGGATCTACTGCTGCACGACATAGGAACTGGCGACGGCATTCCTCAATCCTTCGCAGTTGCAGAAGAAATCAGAACCCCGGCTCTATGGGGACTCCGCCTAAGAAGACCCCTCATGCACGATGGCGCTTCGCCAAATCTCTCCCACGTTATTGAAAGGCACCAGGGCGAAGCCAGCCGCTCTGTGTCAGCATTTCACAGCTTGGGCGAGGCCGATCAGTCTGCGTTGCTGGCTTTCTTGAATTCTTTGTAAGAGCTGGGGCGTGAGTTGGTTCTGAAGTGCTAGCATCAAGTCCATGGCGGAAATTCCTATTGGCGCTACGGGGCAGGTGAAGCTTCTTGTCACCAGTCAGGTTGCCATCGACTTCATGGGCAACGATGGTGCCCGCGTACTCTCGACTCCTCATTTGGTCTACCAGCTTGAAATGGCTGCTTACTATGCGATCAAGCCGTACCTCGATGAGGGTTATGATTCGCTTGGCACCGATGTGATGATCAAGCACCTTGCTGCCACTCCGATTGGAATGTCGGTTACGTTCAAGGCTGAGGTTATCCATGTTGACGGGCGGCGCGTCAATTGCCGCGTGGAAGCGTTTGACGAGGTGGAAAAAATCGCCGAGGGAACGCACGAGCGTTTCGTTGTCAACGCCGAGCGTTTTGCTCAACGCGTTCGCGAGAAGGGTCTGAAGGGTTAGCCTGTGCGAGTTCTTGTTACTGGTGGCGCGGGATACATTGGCAGCGTGGTTGCCTCGGAATTGATTGCTGCAGGTCATGACGTCACTGTTTTTGACAACTTGAACCACGGCCATCGAGAGGCCGTTCCGTCGCAGGCCGATTTTATCGAAGCTGACCTCTCTGACCGCAATGCGGTGCATGCTGCGCTCAAAGACAAGGACGCAGTGCTCCACTTTGCTGCGCTCATTGAGGCCGGTGAATCCATGAAATATCCGGCGCGCTTTTTCCAGAACAACACGGTTCTGACGCTGCAATTGCTGGAGGCTATGAACGAGCACAACGTCGGACGCTTTGTTTTCTCTTCTACGGCTGCGCTCTACGGGAATCCTCTGACGGTCCCGATTACGGAAGAGTCTGAACTGAAGCCGACCAATGCGTATGGTGAATCGAAGTTGCTGGTGGAACAGGCGCTGGCATGGCACGGGCGTTGTTACGGATTGCGCTATGCCAGCCTGCGTTATTTCAATGCAGCCGGGGCAGCGCCGGATCGGGGCGAAGCGCATCAGCCGGAATCACACTTGATTCCGCGGGTGCTTGCCGTGGCTCTGGGTCAGGCGGAAAAGGTTACGATTTTCGGCACTGATTATCCGACGCCGGATGGCACGTGCATTCGCGACTACGTTCATATACTCGACCTTGCTTCCGCCCATTTGCTGGCACTCCACGCGCTGGAAAGCAACGAAACGCTGATCTACAACCTCGGCAACGGACAGGGTTTCAGCATTCGGGAACTGTTGGACGCCGCGCGCAGAGTGACGGGCCATGCGATCCCCGCAGTGGAAGCGCCACGCCGTCCGGGAGACCCTGCGATTCTTGTCGCCAGCTCCGACAAGATCCGAAAAGAACTCGGGTGGGCACCACGGTATCCTTCGCTGGAAGCGATCCTTGCAAGCGCATGGGAGTGGCACACGGCGCATCCCCACGGGTACGGAAGCTAGTTCATGCGGCGCACATTCGGAGACTTGAAAGTACGGCTGAAGCTGATCGTACTACACAACCTATTCTTCCTGGTTCTCCTTTGCGCGGTGTATGTTTCGCTGCTGCCGATTCTGGAAACGCGTGCGCGGCTTGTGCTGTTTGGAGTGCTTGGCCTTGTCTACCTGCTTGCTGTGGCGGTGCTGGAATTCGTGATTATGCCGCGCTATGTGTATCGTCCGATTGCGACGATGCTGGACGCGGACGAAGCTGCGCGCAGCGGCGATGCCGCGCATGAGTTCATCTCTGAGTCTCAGATTCCGGACGATGAAATCGGCCAGATCATGCGGTCCCGCAATGCCACGATTGCGAAACTCCGGCATCGCGAAGCCGAAATCCGGCAAGTTAATCTCGACCTCATTCGAAAGAATGAACTGCTGGAGACAGCCAAGAGGAACATTGAAGCGCAGGATCGTCTGGCGAGTCTGGGAATGTTGAGCGCGAGCGTTGCGCACGAGATCAACACGCCGCTTGCTGTGCTGCAGGGCTCTATCGAAAAGCTGATGGAGACGATTCAGGACAGGCCTGCGCAGGAGCGACTGGAGCGTATGCAGCGTGTCACTGGCCGTCTCCGCCGTATGAGTGCCAGTCTTGTTGACTTCGCCCGCGTCCGGCAACTGCACAATGAGATGCTCTCGCTTCGGGCGTTGGTGGAAGAGAGCTGGGGGTTGGTTGCGATTGACGACAAGGCCGCCGGTATTCGCTTTGAAAACGGTGTCCCGGAAGGGGAAGTGGTCCATGGAAACTCGGACAGGCTGATACAGCTCTTCGTGAATCTGTTGCGAAACGCCTTGCTTGCGGTACAATCGGGCGGGTACATCGGAGTGCATTGCGCAAGATATGAAAACGGCTGGGTCAGCGTCTTTGTTGATGACGATGGTCCGGGAATTCCTGCCGACGTGTTGCCGCACATCTTTGAAGCCTTCGTTACGTCGAGGCTGGATGCGCGGGGCACGGGACTTGGTCTGACGGTTGCCGAGGGAATTGCGCATGAGCACGGCGGATCGATTCATGCGGAGAACCGCCCAGGGAGAGGAGCAAGGCTGGAAGTGAAACTACCGGCGGCAACCCAATGAGCGACACTCTCGTACACATCGCAGTTCTGGATGACGACCCGGATTTCCTCACCTATATCGAGGACTTCCTCAAAGATGAGGCTATCTATGAGGTGGGTGCTTACTCGAAGCCGGAAGATCTGTTCGCTGCGTGTGAAGAGAGTGTTCCCGAGATTGTCCTGCTCGACATGAATATGGGCGAGGTGAAGGGTGACGAAGTGCTGGAGAAGTTGCTGGCACGCTGGCCGCGCATCTGCGTGATTGTCGTTACCGGTTATCCATCCATGGAAGACATGCGGGCAACGTTCAAGCTGAAGGTGCATGACTATCTCGCCAAGCCGTTCACGTTGGCCCAACTGCGGACCGTTCTCGCGAATGCGAACGAAACTTTTGGACTTGGGCGCGCGATGCAGCAGCGGTTGCGCGAGACGCTGGGTCAACGCATTAAGCTGCTGCGTGTGGAGCGCGGGTGGTCGTTAAAGGATCTTGCGGGATTGACGAGGCTGAGCGTGAGTCAGATCAGTTCGATTGAACGCGGAGCTCATCTGCCTAGCATTGAGAGTCTGTTGTCGATCAGTAAGGCGTTGGAGAAAAAACCGTCAGAGCTTCTCGCGTCTATTGACTTTTAGCCCCACACCAGCGCATCGAAACGATGCCGTGTGGTGAAGCCTGTGCTTTCGTAGAGACGCACGGCTTCCGTATTCTCTGATGTGACGGTCAGACTGATGCCGCGACATCCATGTTTCGCCATGGCTTGCATTGACTGTCGGAGCAGCGCGTAGCCGACACCCTTTCCGCGCACAGATGGATCAACACAGATTTGTGTGATGTGGCCGGAGTCGAATGCGACGAGGCTGGCAAGGCTTGCTCCCAGCGTGATACCGGAGTCAGGGTCCACGGCGATGAATGAGCCCGGTTTGAAAAAACTGCCGCAACCGGGATACTGCACGATATTGGTCAAAAAACGTCTGGCCCCGGAAATGTTCTGGTACTGATCGTTGATCAGCGCGTCCACGTGATCGTGATAGGCCCGAGCGATTAGACGCCCGGCTGGCTCTTGTGAGTCTTCTGTCCAGGGTTCAATTCTGTAGCGGGTCTCACGGCCCTTGGGCAGGCTGAGCGATTGCTTCGCCTCGGCCATCATGAACTGACGGGGGAAGCTGTGAGCGGAAGCGGGCACGGTGGGGGTTGTGCTCAGCATCATCAATTGGGCTTCCGTGCGCCGGATGTGCGGCAGCGTCTGGAGGCCGCCCAGCGCGGCTGCGAGCAGCCTTTCCTCGTTCTCCGGTGTCCGGTACTTGGACATGACATAGAGGTCGCCGATGAGTCCCTTGCGGTCTTCCAGCACGTAGTAGCAATAGCCGACGACGACATCGCGATCCATCAATGCCGAGCCGTGTAGGGATTGCATCCGCACGAAGCGGCGCACCAAATCTGCCGAGGCGCGGAAGTCCCAATCGAGCCGCTGCTCCCAGGCAGCCGTCTCTTCATCGAGCAGCGGTTCCAGGTCCTCGACGCGGAGGTGTGGCAGTTCGATGAGATCCAAACTCACTGCATAGGCTCCGGGATGGCCGAGCCATCGGCCCGAGGGTCAGAGGCGGCGAAATTGGTTTGGGTTGTTGTGTTATGGAGAATGGCTTGTCCGCGACCCATCTCCTGAGTGTAGGCGCGCTGGATGGAGAGTATGTGGCCGCGTTCGGAAAGTTGTTGCAATGTAGTCACGGGCAATCGCGATTCGATCAGTACGTCACAGCCGCCAAGATTTGCTTTTGTGAAGCGAGGTGCTTCGAGGGCGGCCTGTATGTTCATGCCGTAATCGACGACGTTGGAAACGAACTGGGCGTGCGCCATGGGTTGATTGGCTCCTCCCATGATGCCGAATCCAATGTGCTGGTCGCCACGTTCCATGAAGGCAGGGATGATGGTGTGGAATGGCCGCTTGCCGCCGACGAGACGATTAGGATGTCCGGCTTCGAGTGTGAACGCGGCACCTCGGTTTTGTAGAGGAAAACCCATTCCTTCGACAGTGACTCCGGAGCCGAACTCGAGATAGATGCTTTGAATCCAACTGGCCGTGTTGCCGTCTTTGTCGGTTACGGTGAGGTAGACGGTATTGTTCATCGGCGGCATTCCAGCCGGTGCGGCGCAGTTGGCTTTGTTCAGGTCAATGAGCTTTGCGCGCCCACGGGCGTAGTCTTTGGAGAGCAGCCCTGCGACCGGGATCTTCTCGGTTCGCGGGTCGGCGACGTAACGATGCAGATCGGCGAAAGCCAGTTTCATGGCTTCTATGCGTTTGTGAATTTCCGGCGCGGATAGCGGACCTTCGGCGTGCGAGGGTGTGGTTTCCATGATGTTGAGAATCTCCAGCGCGGATATTCCTTGTCCGTTGGGAGGCAGTTCGTACACGCGCCAGCCGCGATAGTCGGTGGAGATTGGGTCCACCCATTCCGATTCGAATGTTGCGAGGTCGGCCATTGTCATGGCGCCGCCGAGTTGCTGTGATGTTTTGATGATCGCTTCTGCGATCGGGCCTTTGTAGAACGCCTCCGGGCCTCCGGTTGCGATGAGTCGGAAGGCCTTCGCCATGTCTGGGTTCTTGAAAAGTTCTCCCTCTGCTGGTGGCTTTCCGTAGACGCGTGCGGTTTCCGGGTTCAACGCGATCTTATCGGTGTTCAGTTTACGGACCCACGATTCATGCGTGATCTCTGTGACCGGAAATCCGTTCTCCGCATAGTAGATGGCGGCGGTGAACAGATCCTTCCATGGAAGTTTACCGAAGCGTCGGTGCATCTTGGCCCACCCATCGACGGCACCCGGAACAGTAACGCTGTGAATGCCTTGTTGTGGCATAGTCTTGATGTTCTGATTCGCGAGGAACTCGGGCGTGAGTGCTTTCGGCGCGGGCCCGGACGCATTGATACCGGTGAGTTTCTTTGTAGAAGCTTCCCAGTAGAGGGCGAACATGTCGCCGCCGAGTCCGTCTTTAAAGGGTTCAACAACGGCGAGGACGGCATTTGCGGCAATGGCTGCATCGACGGCAGAGCCACCCTTGGCGAGAATTTGCGCGGCTGCTTGTGACGCCAAGGGCTGGCTGGTTGCGGCGATGCCCTGCTGCGAGATAACCATGGATCGCCCGTAATCACGGCCTTGTGCGAACAGTGCCGATGTGAATGCCAATAGTAGGGCGACGCGTCTCATTCTGGAGCGAACATATCACAATGCGCCGCGATGGTGCGCTTGGTCACAGGGTGCACCATGTCGGGGGCGATCTCAGCAAGCGGTTGGATGACAAATTTTCGTTCGGTCATGGCGGGGTGAGGAACCACGAGACCTGGTTGGTTGATGCTCTGATCTCCATAGAGCAGTAGATCGATGTCGATGTTTCGCGGCCCTTTGTCGACAGTGCGGACGCGCCCCATCGCTTGCTCCACGGCTAACAAGTGCTGCAGCAACTCTTCCGGCTGCATTTCCGTTTCGATCTTCGCCGCCATGTTGAGGAAAGCGGGTTGATCGGTGATGTACATGGGTGCCGTCTCGTAATAGGACGAAGCGCGCACCACACGCACGTTGAGAAGGCGTAACGCTCGTTCGAGATTCGCTTGGCGGTCGCCCAGGTTTGAACCCAGGCCGAGATAGGCCGTGATCATTAGAAGAGGCTGTTCTGCAGCGATCCACCGACGCGGCGTGGCACTTTGAAGTAATCGTACGCGCGCTCGGTGGCGGTGCGTCCGCGCGGTGTACGGTCGAGAAAGCCGAGTTGGATCAGGTATGGCTCGTAGACTTCTTCAACGGTGTCGGGTTGCTCGTCGATGGACGCGGCGATAGTATTGAGTCCCACTGGACCGCCACCGTATTTTTCGAGCACGGTCATCATGATCTTCTGGTCCGTCTCGTCGAGTCCGTGACGATCCACTTCGAGCAGGTCGAGCGCGTCGCAGGCGACGGCGAGCGTGACGTGTCCACCTGCGCGGACTTGCGCGAAGTCGCGCACGCGACGGAGGAGGCGGTTGGCTATGCGCGGTGTGCCGCGGCTGCGACGCGCGATCTCGCCCGCACCGTCTGGTTCCATACCGACCGCAAGCAGGTTAGCCGAACGAAGCACGATGCGCGTCATCTCCTGCTCGTCGTAATGGTTGAGGCGGAGCACGAGTCCGAAGCGTCCTCGCATGGGTGCGCTGACAAGGCCCTGGCGTGTGGTAGCCGCTACTGCGGTGAATTTCGGGATTGGGAGAGAGTGCGTGCGTGCGCCGGGACCAGCGCCGATCACGATGTCTACGCGGAAATCTTCCAGCGCGGAGTAGAGCATCTCTTCAATGTCCGGCATGAGCCGATGTACTTCATCGATGAAGAAGACCTGGTTGGTGCGGATGTTGCTAAGGATACCTGTGAGGTCGAGTTTCTTTTGCAGAATAGGACCGGATGTCTGATCGAAAGCAACGCCGAGTTCTTGAGAGATGATGGTTGCGAGCGTGGTTTTGCCGAGTCCGGGAGGCCCGTGAAGCAATACGTGATCGAGCGCGTCACCACGTTTTTTGGCTGCTTCAATCGCGATAGAGAGGATCTCTTTCAGCTTGGGCTGGCCGGTGAATTCGTCGAGTCGGCTGGGGCGGAGCGTGGCTTCAAACTGAAGTTCGCTTTCTTGTGCCGCCGCCGAAACTATGCCCTTCTCTCGCATGGCCTTTCAGGTTAGCGTATAAACTCCATGGAGCGCCGGAAGAGTAACTCGAATTGTTGCGGGGCTCCGGCGGCTTTTGCTTTTTGGATTGCCGCTTCTGCAATGGGGCGATTGCAGCCGAGATTGACGAGAGCGGAGATGACGTCGAGGTCGATGTCGCTTGCAGTTGCTGCAGGTGTCGAGGATGCGGATGTAGCCACTGCGCCTTCGAGTTTGTCGCGCAGTTCCAGGATCATGCGTTCGGCGGTTTTCTTGCCGACTCCGGGGATGCGCACCAGCTTTTCGACTTGTCCGGCGCGAATGGCGGCGGTCAGATCGGCGACGGCGAGTCCGCTTAATACGGTGATGGCGAGCTTGGGTCCAATGCCGCTGACCGAGGTCAGTTTTTCGAAGACGGTCTTTTCTTCTTTGGTGGCAAATCCGAAAAGCAGTAGAGCATCCTCGCGCACGTGCGTGTGAATTCGCAGTGTGACGACATCGCCAACGTCAGGCAATGATGAAAACGTCGAGACAGGAATGGTGACGTCATAGCCCACGCCAGCAGCGTCGATGATGGCTTGATTGGGATGTTTTTCGATGAGCGCGCCGCGCAACAATGCTATCATGCGCGCGCTGGTCTCCTGAGTGGCATACTTTGAGTTTATATGGCTCGGAGACGTTTCTTTGTAGGCGGCATTCATAATGGCACGGCGGAACTGGTCGGCGATGATGCGCATCACCTGACGAGAGTGTTGCGTGTGGAGGCTGGCCAGATGTATGAGATCAGTGATAACAGGCATGCATACTTGGCAGAAGTGACCGAAGCTCGCAAGAGCCGAGTGTTGTTTGCGGTGAAAGAACCACTTGCGCTGTCGCCTCCGCCGGTGCGTTTGGTGTTGATGGTCTCTCTCATCAAGTTCGATCACTTTGAGTGGATCTTGGAGAAGGGAACTGAGTTGGGTGTGGAGCGGTTTGTTCCGGTGATTGCGACGCGATCCGAGAAAGGCTTGGAGCGTGCGGTGGAGCGGCGGTCCGAACGGTGGCTGCGAATCCTCCAGGAGAGCAGTCAGCAGTGCAGGCGGGACCGTTTACCGGAGTTGGGTGAGATGGTGACGTTTCCACAAGCGCTGATAGTGAGTGGCCAGTGTCGGCTGTTTCTTGATGAGCAAGCAGGGACGCTGCCGATCCTGCGCAGTTTGCCTGAAACACGATTGGCAGAAGATGTTGTTGTGATACTGACAGGGCCTGAAGGCGGCTGGACCGACGCCGAGCGTTCTTCCGCGCAGGACTGGTGTCGAGTATCGCTTGGCAATCAGATTCTGCGTGCCGAGACTGCGGCCATTGCGGCAGCGGCGATTGTGTCGGCGGCCTGGCAATAACGGCATGAGCAATTATCCGCAGTCGGTTCAATACCTGTATTCATTGGGTAATGAAGTCAAAAGCATCAAACTGGGGTTGGAGCGCATGGTCACGCTTCTTGAGGAATTGGGGAATCCCGAGCGACACTGCCCCTGGGTGCATGTGGCCGGAACAAATGGCAAGGGTTCGACGTGCGCGATGATCGAATCCGGACTGCGTGCATCTGGCCGACGCACGGGATTGTTTACGTCTCCTCATTTGGTGGAACCGTCCGAACGTATCCGCATCAGTGGAGTTCCTGTCAGCGAAGCGGACTTTGCATTCGCATTTGATCAGGTACATGAAGCGGCGGAAAGACTGCTTGCCGACGGACGTATCGACATGCACACGACGTATTTTGAAACCGTGGCGGCGATGGCGTTTGTGTTGTTCCGGCAATTCGATGTTGAGACTGGGGTGATTGAAGTTGGCCTTGGAGGACGTCTGGATGCAACCAATGTAATTATCCCGCGAGTGTCTGTTATCACCTCCATCGACTACGATCATCAGCAGTGGCTAGGACATGATGTTCGAACGATTGCCGCAGAGAAGGCGGGCATCATGAAGCGCGGTGTCCCGGTGGTGATTGGTCCGCAGGCGCATGCTGAGGTAATGGACGTTCTTGTCGGCAGGGCGAATGCAGTTGGTGCCGAGGTTGTGCGCGCAGACGATTGGAATGTCAGCAATCTCAGTCTCAACGCGAACGGTTGCAGTTTTGTTGTGTCGCACGGAGGCGAGTTGGATCTCGATTGCAACCTGGCAGGCCGTCATCAGGCAGATAACGCTCTTACAGCAGCCGTTGCCCTTCGAGAGATTGGTATCGCTCGCGAGGCGATTGAGTGTGGCATTCGGCAGGCCCGCTGGCCAGGGAGGTTGGAAAGGCTCTGCGATTCTCCCGAGACCATTGCAGACGGTGCGCACAACCCCGCTGGTGCACGCGCTCTTGCAGAGTATCTTCGGACGTTTCATGCCGGTCGGCGCATTTCGCTGATCTTCGCCGCCATGAAGGACAAGGCTGTGGAAGACGTTGCGCCGGTCTTGTTTCCTCTGGCGCATGAGTTGATCTTTACGGCAGCCGATACCTCGCGCAGCCGGCGTCCGGAAGCGTTAGCCGCGCAATTTTCGCAATGGCCTTCGAAGGTGGCCGCGCGGTTGGCCGATGCACTTGGCATGGCTGCGAATGCCGATTTAGTCATTATCACCGGATCTCTGTTCCTGGTAGGTGAGGCGCGGAGAATGCTGGCGAAAGAGTAAACTAGTCGGTGTGAAACGACTTGCGATTTTCGCTCTGTTGGTTGCGTCAGCATGGGCACAGACGGCACAAGAAGTTGCCAGCCAACTGAAGGCGACGGCGATCAATCCTCAGGATTGCTATCAAGTCCGCGACCTGACCTTCGTTCGCGAAGATCTCAAGTTTTATTTGACTGAAGGCGTGATTGCTTTCGGTAAGCCGATTGGCGGACGCATCATGTCGGCCGTGTTCACCACCGACGTCGAGAACGGAGACGCAGAGTTGCTGGTGCTGCCGCCCACGCGGGGCGAACGTAGTTCCATGGCTGCTTTCACGGGAAGTCCGAATCTGGATGAACATTTCTCTGCCGCGATTCTGTTATTCACAGATGACACAGCGGAGGAACTGCATCGGCTGATCGCTCGCGAAGCCTACAAGCAAAGCACCGAACGCGGACTACTGCTTGCGGAGAAATACAATTCGGCGTTACGGAATCTGTCGCTCAGTTTTGGTGTGAGATTCGTCAGTCACATACTGGCCGGTGCCCCAGCAGAACGCGGGTTCTTCTACTCAGCCGTGCAGGGTAACAAGCTTGGCAACTTTGATGTGATCTACGAACCAAGCTCGCGTGAACAGATTTATCTGGGTCAGATCCGACAGAAAGACGCGCGGACCTTCTACGATACCTGGACCAGTTTCCCGGCGCGTTCTTTCCGCACGGGCCAACGTAAAGAAGCGGAAACCCCCGCCATGCTTTCCAACTTTCGGATCGAGGCTGTGCTGGAAGCTGATCTGGCCATGAAAGTGGTCACGCAGGCCACCGTCATGGTGAATGAAGACAGAGCCAAGGTATTTCCCGTGGAGATTTCCAATGGCATGAAGATCACTTCGGTTCTCTTGAACGGCGAAGAAGTAGAAACGTTCGGCGGCGACTCTCTCCGTGACAACCTCGCCCGACGCAACGATACCGAAGTAGTGCTGGTGTTGCCGAAGGAGCCTTTGGAAAAAGGCCGAGCTTATGAGGTGATCTTCGAGCATGAAGGCAAGGTGGTTCGTGAGGCGGCAAAGAACGTCTATTATGTCGGTGCCCGTGGTAACTGGTACCCACAGTCCGGACGGCACTTCAATCGCTACGACATTACGTTCACCTATCCTTCGGCGCTGCAGTTGGTGTTTGCCGGTGAGGTGAAGAGCGACACGACAGACGGCGATCTGCGGACGACCCGCAGGGTGACCGAGACTCCGATTCGCGTTGCTGGTTTCAATCTCGGCAAATACGAGAAAGAAGAAACCACGGTAGCCGGAGTGAAGGTTGAAGTCTACGCAAATAAGGATGTCGAGCCTTCCTTGGTGCGGCCAGCACAGCAATTGGTGTTGTCCGGACCCAGTATCGCTCCAAGCTCGAGCCGTGCCCCGCGAGCCTCTACAGACAGGACTACCATCATCCTGCCTGCTCGCGTGCCCGATCCGACGGCGCGACTTTCGGATATGACCAAAGACGTTGCCGCAGCCATTGAGTTCATGCAGGCGAACTTCGGCCCTCCTGCGTTGAACAATTTGAAAGTTGCTCCGATTCCCGGCGGCTTTGGGCAAGGTTTCCCAGGTTTGGTTTATCTCTCAACGATGTCCTATTTGACCGAAGGAGACCGCCCGGCGGCGATTCGAAATTCACAGTCCGAGGTCTTCTTCTCGGACGTGTTGTTGTCGCATGAGGTTGCGCATCAGTGGTGGGGGAATCTGATGTCGCCATTGGTTCCGCAGGATGACTGGTTGATGGAGGCATTGGCGAACTACTCGGCGCTAATGTTGCTGGAAAAGAAACGCGGGACGAAGGCTGCCAGCTTGGTTTTGGACGCCTACAAGGATAGGCTGCTCCGCAAACGCGACGACGGCAGTGAAGTGGATTCAGGCGGGCCAATCGCATTGGGCAACCGTCTGGAGCCATCGCTTGGCTCGCCAGACTGGAACGCGATTGTCTATGGAAAAGGCACGTGGGTAATGCATATGCTGCGCCGCCGCATTGGCGACGACAACTTTTTGAAGCTGCTTGGAGAAGTGGCGCGCAAGTTTCGGCAACAGACCATCAGCATTCGGCAGTTTCAGGAATTGGCCGCAACGTACTTGCCAAAAAACTCCCCCGATCCAACCTTGGATGGATTTTTTGAACATTGGGTGGAGGGCACTGGCATTCCAACTTTAGCTTTGAAATCGGCAACCACGGGCAAAGCACCGAACCTCAAACTGACGTTGACCGTAACGCAAACCGGGGTTGACGAGAACTCGACAATCGCAGTTCCAGTCGATGTTCAAACTGCGCCCGGAAAGAGCCAGACTTATTGGTTACAGACGGGCGGATCGGAGCCAGCGACGCTTTCTGTGCCATTGCGCACAGCTCCATTGAAGGTGTCGCTCGACCCCAACGCCAGCGTGTTGCGCCGCTAGCGAATCGCGCAAAGGTTGTCGTCTTCGGGGAACTTCGGTTTCGCGCAATCGCTCTCGGGAATCAATAGTGATGGCTTTGCCTTTTCATCCGTAAGAGATTTCTTGACGACCGGTTCCAGATGCTTTTTCATTTGTTGAAACGCAGTGGTCTGTTCAATCATTGCGGTCTTGGCGGGCAGGAACAGGATTTCCCGTTGTGTGTTCATCATGCGGTCATAAAATACAGGGTGTGTGCGAAACCAGCTTGCGCCCCGGACGTGTCCTTCTTTGGTCGCCATTTTGTCAAAGAAGCGAATGAACCCGGATGGGTCATAGCCGGCATTCCAGGCATATTGCACTCCCAGTTGGTCGGCCTCCATTTCGTATTCGCGACTGACTCCGAGCAGGTTGAGATCCAGCACCAGTCCGAGTCCATAGAAGCCGTACTGAAGTGCATAATAGGTGCCGATTCCATAGGAACCCCCGGTAAAGATGATCGTGGCCACCTGTGCTGCCTGATAGAAAATGGAGGCAATGGTCGCCTTGCGCATCAGTTTGTGACCGTGACGAGCGGCGGCGTGTGAGATTTCATGCGCGATCACTCCGGCCAGTTGCGCCTCATCATCCGCTGCTTGCAAAAGCCCAAGGTCAATGAACAGATATCCGCCGGGAAGTGTGAAGGCGTTGATTTCCTGAGAGTCCAGAATGGTTGTCTTAACCGGGATACGAAGGTCAGAACGCGCGGCGACGCGTGCGGCGAGGTCAACGACGTATTCACGTACTTTGGGTTCGTCGATCTCTTTGGGGAGCATCCCGAGCTTGCGCATCTCGTCGATTGCCTTTTGACCTTCCTTGATGTCATCTTCCTGACCTTTGCCAACTTCGCGAAAGCCGATGTCCTTAACATTGGAATACGGGCGGCTGTACTGTGCTTCTCTGCGGATCTCGTCGTCGATCCTGGCCTTTTCAGCAGGCCACTTCTCGATGAGATCAAGCTTGGCGAGCCTGTTCTGATAGAGGATTGGCACGGAGGATTTCTCCAGAAGACGCGCGTGGGAGAGATGAAGTCTTGCAGTTTGAATCTTACAGTGGAGATCCTGCCTCTTCACCTCAGTAATGGTTCGAGTGGTGCGTTCTAATTCACCTTGCAGTTGGTTAAGATTCTGGTCATGTTCCTTACCTTCCTGTTTGTATCTGTCCACACAAACTTTTTCAGATCGTTTTAGTGTTTCGCGCATCGCTGCGATTTCCGTGACAGAAAACTGGAGCCTGGGCGCTTCTTCAAAAAGTTCCAAGTAGGATTTGGACAACTTCGCAGCAAGGGACTCCTCCGTAGTCCCTGCACCAGGAACAACGGTAAGAAGTGCGGCAAGGGATAAAGAGACTTTGGTTCGCATGTTTCGCTCACCTTTCACGTTTAGCCCAGAGCACGAATGTTGCCATTTGAGGCTGGCACTCGGAATGCTCCTGAACAAGCGGAGGATTTCATGGTTCCCGCATTTGAAATCGTCGGATCAACAGCGAGAAAGCAATGGTTGCAGTCGGCTGACCCCTATGCGGTCGCCATGTCTTATCTGCGCGGCGAGTTTGACGTAGAGGGAGACTTGGTTGATGCCGTGCGCCATTATTGGGGTCACCGCGCCGGCTGGAAAGAGCGCTGCCTGACTCTCGCGGACTGGGTGATGTCCCGCAGTTGGTGGAAGGCGCTGGAGACTCGCGCCCACGCCGCGCGGAATATTCGGTTTCACTATGATCGATCGAATGAATTTTACCGCTTGTTTCTGGATGAGCAGATGGTTTATTCCTGCGCTTACTTCCGCTCTCCGGAGATGGATCTTGCGCAAGCCCAGCTAGCCAAATTAGACCACGTTTTTAGGAAACTTAATCTGCAGTCTACAGAGCGGCTGCTCGACATTGGATGCGGCTGGGGCGCACTGGTCATGCGTGCGGCAAAGCGATATGGTGTATTGGCCACCGGCTGCACACTCAGCCATGAGCAGGCATATCTGGCGAGCGATCAAGTATTGGCGAATCGCCTTGATGGGATCGTCCGAATCGTGGAAAAGGACTACCGCGACATCAATGGAAGCTTTGACAAGATTGTCTCCATCGGAATGTCGGAGCATCTTGGTGTTGGCCGGTTGGCTGAGTATTTTCACCAGGTATTCGGTCTCCTGCAACCAGGTGGAATGTTTCTCAATCACTGTATAACTAAGCCCGCTGGAACTGCGCCGGCTGCGCACGGTGTATTCATTGGACGCGATGTATTTCCTGGTGGGCAGGTAACCGGGTTGGCCGACATCATTCATCACGCAGAGCACGCTGGTTTTACCGTGCTGGACGTGGAGAGCTTGGGGCCGCACTACGCATTGACATGCCGGGAATGGGTGAGCCGCTTGGTCACGAATCGCGCGGAATGTCTCAAGATTGTGGATGCCCGCACATGGCGCACGTGGTCGCTCTATCTTGCCGGTTCCGCCGCACTCTTTGAAAGCGGTCAACTTGGTCTGCACCAAACGCTCTTCATGCGCCGGTGTGACGTTGATGCCCGTTTTTCCACGCATGGGCGATCACGGGACCACATCTATGGCCCCGAATAGCGCCTAAATACACTGCCTGTCGCTATACTTAGACCTGAGGTTTGGCTTTGCTCTTTCGGTCTTTCATAGTGTTTATCGCGCTGAGCGCGCTCTGTCTTGTTACGGGTTGTTCCAGCGAGCAGGCGGAACCCGCCGCGCCACCAGCCGCACCGGTACCGGTCACCGCCGCTCCGGCTGCTGCGCGCGACGTGCCTGTCGAAATCACGCGCATTGGCACCGTAGAAGCATTTTCCAGCGTTGGAGTGAAATCGCTTGTCGCCGGCGAGATTGTCAAAGTTCATTTCACGGAAGGTCAGGACGTCAATCAGGGCGATCTCCTGTTTGAGATCGACTCGCGTCAATACGAGCAAGCGCTTCGTCAGGCGGAAGCTGCGCTTGCACGAGACATCGCACAGCAGCAGCAGGCCGAGGCAAGCCTTGCCCGAAACACCGGACAGCAGGCGCATGCTGAAACAGTGGCGAAGCGTTATGAGCAGTTGCGCAGTGAGGGTGTATTCTCCAAAGCCCAAAGCGAAGATACCGCAGCCCTCTCAAAAGGCCTGAAAGAGGCCATGCGCGGAGACATGGCGGCCATTGAAACTGCCAAGGCTAACGCGGCTTCCGACAGGGCCTTGATCGAAAAAGCCAAGCTTGATTTGAGCTACTGTGTGATCCGCGCACCCATCACCGGACGCACCGGCAATATGGCTGTGAAGCAAGGCAATCTCGTGAAGGCGAATGATATCGCGGTTGTCACAATCAATCAGGTGACGCCGATTCGCGTCAGTTTCACTGTGCCGCAGCAGGAACTTCCCCAGATCCGCACAGCCATGAACCAGCGTGCGCCCTCGGTGCTGGTGAGTCTGCCGAATGACCCGAGTCCCGCCGAGCAAGGCACTCTCACTTTTATTGACAACTCGGTGGATGCCGGGACCGGAACCATTCAACTCAAGGCGACCTTGCCGAATACAAACCGGCATCTGTGGCCCGGGCTTTTTGTCGACGTGAAGATGACCGTCAGCATCGAGAAAGACGCGATTGTCGTGCCCGCCGAGGCCGTACAAAACGGGCAGAACGGAAAGTTCGTATTCGTGGTGAAATCGGACCAGACCGTTGAGCCGCGAACTGTCGAAGTGAAAAGAGTGGTCGGCGGCGAAGCGGTGTTGTCCAAGGGTGTTGCGGGTGGAGAGACGGTCGTCACCGATGGGCAACTCCGGATTCGTCCCGGCTCGAAAGTTCGCGTAATGAATGCTGCGGCGGCCCAATGACGATACCTGAGTTTTTTATTCATCGTCCGATTACGACGAGCCTTGTTACGGCAGGCATCCTGTTATTCGGCGTCGTAGGATATCAGGCGCTGCCTGTGAGCGACCTCCCCAACGTCGACTTGCCTACATTACAAGTGGGCGCAAATCTACCGGGCGCAAGTCCGGAAACGATGGCATCATCGGTTGCCACTCCGCTGGAAAAACAGTTCTCCACAATTGCCGGCGTCGAGTCCATGACGTCGAGCAGTTCGCAAGGCAATACGCAAATCACGGTGCAATTCCGTCTGGATCGAAATCTGGATGCGGCAGCGCAGGACATTCAATCGGCCATCTCAACGGCATTACGCAACCTACCGCCGAACATGCCCTCGCCTCCTTCGTTTCAAAAGGTGAATCCGGCGGATCAGCCCATCTATTTCCTCACGATGAGTTCCAAGACGCTGCCGCTCTACACGGTGAACGATTACGCGCAGACGGTGATCTCGCAAAAGCTGTCGATGATCAGCGGCGTTGCGCAGGTGAACATCTTCGGACCTCAGAAATACGCCGTACGCATTCGCTTTGATCCGGATCAACTCGCCTCCCGCGGCATCGGCATTGATGAAGCGACGCAAGCGATTCAGACCAGCAATACGAATCTGCCGGGAGGAACTCTGTGGGGCGCTAAGCAGGCGTTCACCGTTCAATCGAACGGTCAGCTTACCAATGCCGAAGCGTATCGTTCGTTGATTGTGGCCTATCGCAACGGCAACCCTGTACTGCTTAAAGAAGTCGCCCAGGTGTTGGATAGTGTGGAGAACGAAAAATCAGCCGGTTGGTATCGTGGCGACCGCGCCATCATCATGGGCGTGCAGCGCCAACCAGGCACCAACACCGTAGAAATCGTAGACGAAATCAAGAGGATGATTCCAGAGTTTCGGCGAGCCTTGCCTGCGGCAATCGAACTCAACGTCATGTATGACCGTTCCGTCTCGATTCGTGAATCCATCGACGATGTGAAGTTTACTCTCGTGCTCACCATCGGACTCGTTGTGATGGTGATCTTCCTTTTCCTTCGCAATTTCTCAGCGACAGTAATTCCGAGCCTTGCTGTACCTCTCGCCATCGTCGGCACTTTCGCAGCGATGTACATGCTGGGATTTAATATCGACAACCTCTCGTTAATGGCGCTCACGCTATCGGTGGGCTTTGTCGTCGACGACGCGATTGTCATGCTGGAGAATATCGTCCGGCACATGGAAATGGGCAAGTCGCGCTGGGAGGCATCGCTGATTGGTTCTCGCGAGATTGGCTTCACGATCGTATCGATGACCATTTCGCTCGTGGCCGTCTTTATTCCAGTGCTATTCCTCGGCGGCGTAGTTGGGCGACTGCTGCACGAGTTTGCGGTAACGATTGGCGTGGCGGTGCTGGTGTCGGGATTTGTGTCTCTGACGCTGACACCCATGCTGTGCAGTCGCTTTCTCAAGAACCAACACGGCCAACGCCATGGCCTTTTCTACAACGCAATTGAGCGCGTTCTCAACGGCATGACAAGCTTGTATGACTACACGCTCAAGGCCGTCCTCCGACATCGCATTATCACCATGGCCGCCTCCATCGGCCTGCTGGTGGCTACTGTCTACATGTTCAACAACATGCCGCGCGGCTTCATTCCGAACCAGGATGTTTCGCAAATTGTGGGAAGCACCGAAGCCAGTCAGGGTATCTCGTTCGATGCAATGGTGCAGCATCAACAATCTGCCGCAGCAATCCTGCAAGCCGATGAGAACGTCGACAGCGTGATGAGCTTTGTCGGCGCAGGTCGTGGTGGTTCGGTCAACAACGCGCGCTTGTTCGTAATTCTAAAGCCGCGTCCATCGGAAAGAACACTGCACGTCGATGACGTGATGCAGAAGCTCCGTCCGAAACTCGCGGCCGTGACGGGCATGAACGTGTACATGCAGAATCCTCCGCTCATCCGTCTGAGCGGACAGTTCACCAGAGCGCAATATCAGATGAGCATGACTGGTCTCGACAACAAAGAACTCTACGATTGGACTCCGAAGGTTGTCGAAGAGCTGCGCAAATTGCCCGGATTCACCGACGTCTCGAGCGATCTTCAATTGAACAGCCCGCAGGTGTTCGTGAATATTGACCGCGAACGCGCTCGCACACTGGGCGTTACGCCAGAACAAATCCAGAGCGCGATGTACACCGCATACGGCAATCGCCAGATCTCGACATTCTACACGCCCACTGACTCGTATTCGGTAATCACGGAACTCCAGACGAAATTCCAGGACACCCCCGACATGTTAGGCCGACTCTACGTGCGATCCTCTTCGGGCAAGTTGATCTCCGTAGACACCGTAGCAACACTGCAACGCACAGTAGGTCCGCTGACCGTGACCCATCTGGGGCAACTGCCGTCGGTATCGGTATCGTTTAACCTGGCGCCAGGATTCTCACTCGGCGACGCAGCCAACAAAGTCGACGCGAAGATGGCCGAGATGCGGATTCCCGCCTCCATCTCAACCAAATTCGTCGGTACCGTGCAAGCGTTCCAAAGTTCTTTCCAAGGCCTGACGACGCTGCTGATCGTCGCGGTGCTGGTAATTTACCTGGTACTCGGAATCCTGTACGAGAGCTTCATCCATCCGCTGACCATCCTTTCGGGACTACCCTCAGCCGTCGTCGGCGCACTGGCGACATTGAAGTTTTTCAAAATGGACCTCGACCTCTACGCCTTCGTCGGCCTTATCATGCTCTTCGGAATCGTAAAAAAGAACGCGATCATGATGATCGACTTCGCGCTGGAAGCGCAGCGCAAGGACGGCTTAGATCCATTTGGCGCAATTTACCACGGCTGCTTGCTCCGCTTCCGCCCCATCATGATGACGACAATGGCAGCGCTCTTCGGAACACTGCCCATCGCGATCGGCTTCGGCGCAGGTGCAGAAGCCCGCCGGCCACTAGGCGTTGCTGTCGTCGGAGGACTGATCGTATCGCAACTTCTGACCCTCTACATCACACCTGTCATGTACCTCTACATGGAGCAACTCCAAGCTTGGTTCCGCCGTGGCAAGAAGGATGAATCCGCCGCCTACGAAGTCCCCGCGTCAGCAAATTCGGACTAACCGGTCAAGATTCTGAACGGTCCAGCAGAGGCGACTCTGCTAATATAGGTTGACGCCAACAACCCGGTTCCAAGTATCACCATGCGAGGTTCTGGGCGGCGTCAAATAAAAATTTATCCGCAGGAGTAGCGAGTGTCGCTTCTTTCCATGGCCTTGATCACCTTCGTGATCGTACAGGTCTCCGTATTTTGCACTACTATTTATTTGCATCGCTGCCTAACGCATCGGGGTGTGGACGTTCACCCGGCCCTGGCCTTCGCCATGCATGCATGGATCAGCGTATTTACCGGAATCGTGCCGCGTGAGTGGGTAGCCGTTCATCGCAAGCACCATCAGTTTTCCGACAAAGAAGGAGATCCACACAGCCCTTATCTCCTCGGCCTGTGGAACGTTTTCTTCCTCAACGCATTCCACTATCGCAATGCCGCCAACGATGACGCGATGGTGAAAAAGTATACGCCGGATTATAAAAACACTCTGGTGGACCACATCCCCGGTGCGACACACGGCGTGTTCCTGGGCTTGGCGATTTTCTGCCTGATGTTTGGCTGGGCTTGGGGAATCCCGTTGTTCATCATTCAGGCAATCACCTACATTCTGCTCAACTCTTCCATCAACAGCATTTGCCACATGATGGGTAAGCGTACCTTCGACAATCCCGCCACTAACGTGCAATGGATTGCCTTGCTAACCGGCGGCGAAGGTCTTCACAACAACCACCACGAGCGCCCCACTTCCGCACGGTTCGCTCTCAGCCCCGGCGAGATTGATCCAGCCTGGCCGATCCTCAAGCTTTGGGAAGCGGTTGGTCTCGCGAAGTTGAAACCACTGCCAACCGGCAAGACCGCGTAGGCACGCACCTCAGTTATCTGACGGCCGTTGTACCGCGTCGATCACTGTCACCCTTACAGGACCAGTTGCGGACCTGAGCCGAAGGCCTAGCTGCTCGGCAATCGCAGTAAAAATGGAAGGTCCGTCTGTCGGCGGAGGCATTTGTTCCCGTGTTCCTGGAGGTAGTCCCTGATTGGTGGGGCCGCCATCTTCTCCAATCTCCGGTGTCCACTTGAGATTGAATTCGAACTCGCCAGCCAGTCCCGTCTTATCGATCACCGGACGACCCACGGCATAGGAAAGCTGACTCGCAAACGTGGCTGCGGTCGCTTTCGTGAACTGAATCGAACCCGGTGCTACCCGGATATCAGGTGTAGTTTCACCCTCGGCAATCCTACGAAGTTTCGACCCCTTAGTATCCACCGAAAGTTCATAGACCGGCAACTCCCGTTCTTCCGAATGCGAACGAAGTTGGAACCGATCTTCAAGCAGAGCGCGAAGCATAGGCCGAACCTGTCCAGGTGAGGCCACCCGGTCGGGTTTTGCCTGGATATCCCAACGACTGGAATCTACCCAAGCGGGAGCACCGACAATGCGAAAACCCTGCGCACTATATGCCGTCATCAGCAACCGCTTCAGCGTGATCCCGGTAGCCGAGAGCGTACCATCGGCCTCAATCCGAAACTCTACGCGAGAGTCGCTGTCAGCGTTCGGTTTGATGGAGGCAACCTCGTATTGCTGTGCGTAGCCTGCAACCACGGTCAACAGCCAAAGAGATACTATCTTCATTTGTCCCTGATTGTAAACCAATCTCACACCCAAAGAGAAAGGCCCCAAGCCGTGAGGCAAGGGGCCTTTTTAAATTCCTTACGTAAGTTTAAGCGGCCTTCTGCACTTTCCCGCTCTTAATGCACGACGTGCAAACCTGCACCCGCTTGGCGGCACCCTGGATCAACGCCCTAACCTTTTGCAGATTCACATTCCAGCGGCGCTTGGTGACGTTATGGGCGTGGCTTACCCGATTCCCGAATTGCGGACCCTTGCCGCACACATCACAAACCTTTGCCATAACTCACAAACTCCTCTAAGATTGGTCTTGGACGTGCTTGCCCACACGGGCTGACATCCACCTAGGAATTTTAGCATATTTAGCCATGTTTGCGCGCGCCTTGTTCATCGTTGTCGTTATGGGATCTTGTGCTGCGGCACAAGATCCATTGATTCAACAAGCTGCCGCTAACTCCGAAAGCTTCAAAGGACAACTGCCCGACTTCGTGGCGGACAAGGTGATCTGGCGTTACCTGTCGGAATCCAAGCCAGCCATATGGCGTCTACAAAACCGTATCACTGCAGAAGTCGTCTACCGTGAAGGTAGGGAAAGCCACCAGAATGTCAAAATGGACGACAAAGCCATCAGCGGGCAAAAAGCCGCAGGCTCCGGTGTGTGGTCCACGGGCGAGTTTGCGGCCATTCAACTGGACATTTTCTCGCGTGATACCTGGGCGAAGTTCAAAGACATTGGAGAGAGTGTGATCGCCGGTCGCCCCGCTCGCAAGTTCAGCTACTCCGTCGTGGATGAGAACTCGCATTGGATAATTCGAGGCACTCGCAATGCGGTCCGGCCCGCTTACCGCGGCTCTATCTGGATCGATTCGGAAAAGGCTGTACTGCTGCGAATTGAGATGGAGGCGCTCAATCTCCCGCTCAGCTTCAGCTTCGACACCGCTGAAATGACCGTCGACTATGGCGTAGTGAGGATCTCCGACACAGAGTATCATTTGCCCGTCAAAGCGGAGAACCTGGCATGTCAGCGCGGAACGCTTTACTGCTCCCGCAACGAAGTGGAGTTCAGAAACTACAAGCGCTTTGTGGTGGACTCGAAAGTCTCAGCAAAATAGGCAATTCCCAAAAAACATTTCCAGTCTGATACGTTTCCGTCGTATGATGGTTCTTACAGCTCGAAAGGAGCGCTACCAGCGTTGCTCGCGCAATTAAGTCTCTACGAACTCCTCCGTGATGCCGAGCCTCTTCCCAAGGCCATCATGGCTGTGCTCGCTCTCATTTCGGTTCTATCCTGGACCGTGATTTTTTCCAAATGGAAGCTCTTCCGGACCGCAAAAACACACAACCGGAGCTTCCTCCGGGCGTTTAGAAAAGCGGGTGGCGACATGGCACCCATCGCCGCCGCCGTGGAGCAGTTCCCGGTTACGCCCCTGGTTTCCGTCTTCGAATTCGGCTATGAAGAACTGGACCGCCAGGTAAAACAGTACGGTGGGTTGTCGAACAAGGTAGCATTAGAGCGGGCCATGAACCTTGGCATCAACGAAGAGTTGACCAAACTGGAGCACAACATGAACTGGCTGGCCACCGCCGCTGCCGTCTCACCCTTCATAGGATTACTCGGTACCGTCTGGGGTATTATCGACGCATTTTCCGCCCTTTCCGAGAGTGGTTCCGCCTCCTTGCGTGCTGTCGGCGGACCCATTGCGGAAGCATTGTTTGCGACGGCGCTAGGCTTGTTCGCCGCCATACCGGCTGCGGTTTTCTATAACTATTTCTCGCATCTGATTCGAGAGATCACCGCCCGCATGGACGACTTTCTACTGGAGTTTTTGAACGCTGCCGAGCGTTCCAACGGAGAATAACCACGGCTTTTAGTACTTCCAATCCGAGTTCCGGGCGTCGGCGCGGTGGCATGCCCGCCATGGCCGAAATCAACATCATTCCGCTCGTAGACGTCGTGCTGGTGTTGTTGATCATCTTCATGCTCACTGCACACGTCATGGAATACGGACTCGAAGTTGAGGTGCCGAAGGTCACCAGTACAGCAACTTCAACCAGGGAACGCCCTGTAATCACTATTTCCAAGGATGGGGAAATTCGGCTCAACGAGCGTACCGACATCAATATCCATACGCTGGGAGAGCAGATTCGCAAAGCCTTTCCCGGTGTCGACGAAGTATACATTCGCGCAGATGGTCGAACGCCATTCGAAATCCCGGCGCAAGTGCTCGACGCGGTTGGCAGGGCGAAACTCAAGGCCAGCATTCTCACGCAGCCAACCAATGAAGGCGATAATAGAGGCAGGAAACGATGATGACTCACCACGACATCCTCGACCGTCCCGACCCGGTAAAAGCGTCGCTTCTGAAATCACTCGGCCTGCACCTGTCTATGGCTGCCGTGGCGGCTGTCGTCGGCTATGCGCGCTCCAACTCCGCCAACCCCATGGGCAGCCCTGACTCTTTGGGCGGCGGCGGTTCAGTTTCAGTCACACCCGTCAGTTCCATTCCGCTCCCGGGCCGCAAAGCCCCGGAAAATCTGTTGGCCAACGACACCGAGTCCGAGGTTCCCCAGGCACCCAAACAAAAGGAACAGAAGGCAACCGTCGTCGATGATCGCGACGCAATCTCCATCAAGGGCAAAGACAAAAAAGATCGTACAAAAAAGCAGGCTGCCACGCCAACCAACTACACGCCGCCCAGTGCCACCCGTCCCAATCAGGTGTTTTCCACGCAAGGCGCAGCCGCCTCTTCTACGATGTTCGGTACCACTTCCACCGGATCAGGAGACATCCTCGGTAACGGCAATCCATTCGGAAACCGCTTCGGAGCCTACGTAGCGCTCGTTCGGGAAAAGGTTGGCAGAAATTGGCATCCCGATCAGTTGCGTATCCAGACCGCCCCGACGGTGAAGGTTGTCTTTGAAATCCAGCGTGATGGTTCTATCGGAAATGTAACGCTGCTGGAACGCTCCGGCAATGTTCTGTTGGATGCGGCCTGTCAGCGTGCTATCGTCGAATCGGCACCGTTTGATCGGTTGCCCGCCGGTTTTGAGAAGAGCTCAGCTACATTTGAATTCTGGTTTAATTTGAAACGATGAAAAAAATCAGCATTGTCATACTCAGTTCGTTCCTGCTCTCAGTAGCTTTGGCGCAACGTGATGCCGTAATCAAGATTGACGGCATCAGTGGACGTAAACCAGTTGTCGCCATCCCGGAATTGCGGGGTTCCGGTAACGGCCAGCAATTCATGGCTGTGTTCAATGAGACACTGCGCAGTGACATCGAAGACTCCGGCTTTGTTACCGTAGCGCCCCGCAGCATGTACCCGCTCCAGGTGCCCCAGCAACCCTCGGATTTTAAAGCCGCAGGCCAAAGTCCGTCCCTCGCCGAATGGGCTGCGCCGCCGGTTAACGCGAATTATCTGACAACCGGATATACCGCCGTTCAAAACAATCAGTTGGTCCTCTATGGCTGGCTGTTCGACGTCAAGCAATCCGATGTCGCCAATGCCCAGGCGTTTTATAAACTCTACTTGGCTTCGATGGATGAATCCGGCGCACGAACGCTGGCTCACAAGTTCGCCGCTGACATTCTTACCAAGCTGGGATTTCAACCATTGGTCGGTAGCAAGATCTACTTCACCAGTAAGCGAAGCGGCTCGCGTGAAATTTGGGTCATGGATCAGGATGGCACCAACCAGCGTCAACTGACATTCCTTCGCGGCTACATGCTCGGCCTCGCGGTATCACCGGATGGAACCCGACTCGCCTTTTCGGCTCTGCCAGCCGGCGGTGAGTGGCGGATATACGTTATGTCGCTGGAGACAGAAAAATTTCTGCCGTTCATCCATCAGCAAGCCAGTGTGAATGCCGCCCCCGCTTTTACCCCTGACGGCAAAAGCCTGTTGTATGCATCCACTCTCGGCGGACATCAAAATATCTACATGTGCAACCTCGATGGCAGCAATCTGCGCCGCGTCGCTTTTACACGCGCTGTTGAAACCGAACCAAAAGTAAATCCCAAAACCGGTACCGACGTGCTCTTTATTTCAGGTCGTTCAGGCCCCGCTCAGTTGTACAAAA
>Ga0315912_10000950_pt1 | contig 40491 bp, 30 predicted proteins | sample VfabasoilMG_FD_204469 | JGI IMG/M metagenome (GOLD analysis project Ga0315912, IMG submission 204469) | Garden soil microbial communities collected in Santa Monica, California, United States - V. faba soil | ecosystem: Environmental > Terrestrial > Soil > Garden | place: USA: California... | reverse complement strand
CCGTCCGCGCCGAAGTCCACACCCTGGCGTGCGAGCAAAAGGAGCCAGGCTTCCTGGAGTGCGGTGATCAGCCGCTCTGCCAGCGGCGATGCCAGCGCGGCGAAGTTGGCCACGGCGACCAAGAGGCCCGTCTGCCACGAGTCGGAGAGCCAGAAGCCGATGACGAAACCGAGCGTTGCCACGAGCGGAGCTGCCGTCCGGCGCACGCTCCGGCTCACTCGTACGAGCAGGCTCTCGCGACTGCGCTGGCCGGCATGCAGGGCTTCGAAAGTGCGATCCGTGCCCGCCGCGGTGCACACGACCTGCATCGTGCCGCTGAGCAAGCGAGTGCCGGCGGAGACGCGCAGCCCGGGCTCGACGACGGCGGGCGCCGTCGCCTCTGGAAACAGCAGCGCAGAGCCTTCTCCAGAGAGCACGACACCATCGCAGGGCGCGTGCTCCAACGCTTCGACGATCACGCTTTCGCCGGGACGAAGCGCACGCACGGAGATCCAGCTGACTTCGCTATCCCGAACCCGGCGAGCCCGGCTGCCGAGCCGCGCACCGAGCTCGGCTCGCTCGCGCTCGCTCGTCTGGCTGAGGGTGGCGAAAATGCGCTGACCAGCCAGCCCCCAGAGCACGACCACGGCAGTCAGCACGAGCTCGGAGAGCGGGGACTCGCCCCGCGACCAGGCGAGCGCGGAGAGCCCGAAGAGCACCGAGACGAGCAGCGCCCAAAGGGCGAGCATCCCCGAGTCACCGCGCGAGGGCAGCGCTCGGCTGCCCCGGCGCGCGTGCTTCGTGCCCGATGCGCGGATATCCTGGCCCTCGGCGGCGAGATTCGCATCGAGCTCGTCCTCTTCGGCGGCGACTGCTTCGCCTCTGAGCGGGTCGGCCACGCCCGCAGGGTCCAGGTCGAGCTCGGACGAGGCCTCCTCCAGCGAGACCTGCTCGTGCGCCCCGTGCTGGGCCAGGGATGACTCGCCCGGCTCTGGCGTGAGCGTCGAAGGGGGCAGGGTCGGCAGCTCCCGATGCAGCAAGCTGCAGTAGACGAGGACTCCGCTCGAGGTCATGCGGACCGCGGGCGCGCGCAAGACATCGACGGGAGCTCCGCACGCCGCGCAGCGCGCACGCGGCCCCTTTTGGGGTAGTGCGCGAGTCGGACGCTCGGTGGGCGCCATCCGCTCGCTCACGCGGCGCGAAGGCCCAGGCTGAACAAGAGCAGTGCCTTGGAGGTGTGCAAACGCGCCTCGGCCTGATCCCAAACTGCGCTCGCCGAGCCTTCCAGCACTTCCTCGCTGATTTCCTCACCCCGGTGGGCCGGCAAGCAGTGCAGGACCATGGCTTCCCCAGCCGCGTGCGAAAGCAGGCTCTTGTTCAGGCTGTAGGCTCGCAAGGCCTCGAGCCGGCGGGCGCTCTCCGCCTCCTGCCCCATGCTGGCGAACACGTCGGTCGACACGACGTGAGCGCCAGAAATGGCCTCGACTGGGTCGCGCACGATCTCCACCCGCCCGCCCCGCGCCCGCGCAGCTTCCAGCCAGCTTGCGCCTGGATCGTAGCCCTCTGGGCAAGCCACCCGTAAAGTCAGGCCCAGAATCCCAGCCGCCTCGATCCACGACTGGGCCATGTTGTTGCCATCGCCGAGCCAGCAGTAGGTCAGGTCCTGCAAGCGCCCGAAGCGCCGGCGCACGGTCATCAGGTCCGCGCACAGCTGCATGGGATGACTCTGGTCGGTGAGCGCATTGAGCACTGGCACGCTGGAGTACTCTGCCATCTCCCGAAACCGGCTTTCGTCCGCTGTGCGGAAGGTGATCGCGTGCACCATGCGCGAAAGGACGCGGGCCGTATCCTTGAGAGGTTCGCCCCGGCCCATCTGAGACCCACTGCTGGTGAGCACCACCGGGTGGCCTCCGAGCTCCCTGACTGCGATCTCGAGCGACAGGCGCGTCCGGGTCGACGCCTTCTCGAACACCAACGCCACCTGCTTGCCTAGAAGGGGTTGAGCGCTGCGGGGCCCGCGCTCGTCCTTCATGCGATCGGAGATGTCGAGCAGGTCGAGTAGCCCACTTGCGCCGCCCAGGTCGGCGAGATTCTGAAAATGCTTCATCGTCCAATCTCTCCGAGCACGCGATCGACGACGCGGAGGCCTTCTTCGAGCTCCGCAATGCCGATGGTCAATGCTGGCGTGAACCGGAGCACGTTGCTTCCGGCAATGGTCACCAAGACGCCTGCCTCCCGGAGGCGGACGACCGCGTCCTTGGGGACGATGCCGTCGGCGAGCACGAGGCCCTGGAGCAGCCCGGCGCCTCGCCGCCCGACCACGACTGGATGGCGCTGCACCATGTCGTCGAGCCTGCTCGTAAGCAAGGCGCCAAGCTCCTGACAGCGTGCTAGCAGCCCGTCCTGCTCGAGCACCGTCAGCGTCGCCAGCGCGGCTGCGCTGGCCAGCGGATTGCCCCCGAACGTCGTGCCGTGCGAGCCCGGCGGCAGCGCCGCGGCGAGCGCACCGTCGCAGAGCATGGCTCCGATCGGCACGCCGCCACCGAGCGCCTTGGCCATGGTGACCACATCGGGCCTGACGTCGAGGCTCTGCGAGTAGAGGAAGCTGCCGGTGCGCCCCATTCCGGTCTGGATCTCGTCCATGATCAAGAACGTCCCCGATTCGCTGCATAGGCGCCGGAGGCCAGCCAGAAATCCGGGTGGCGCGACGAAGATCCCTCCTTCGGCCTGAATGGGCTCGGTGATGATCGCCGCTACGTCCGGACCGAGGGCCCGCGCCGTCGCCTCGAGGTCGCCGAAAGGAACGTGGGTCACGCCGCCCATCGGACCGAAGCCTTCCTTGTACTTCGACTGCCCCGTCACACTGAGCGCACCGAGCGTGCGCCCGTGAAACGCGTTGTCGAACGCAATCACCCGATGCCGCTCCGTCTGGCCGCGATCGAAAAAGTGGCGGCGGACGAGCTTCAGCGCCGCCTCCGTCGCCTCGGTACCGGAGTTGCAAAAGAATGCCCGCTGCATGCCCGTGAGCGCGCACAGGCGCTCTGCCAGCCGGACGTTAGGAGCGGTGAGAAAGTAGTTGGTCTGATGGAGCAGCTTGCCCGCTTGCTCGCAAATGGCGGCGGTGAGCCGCGGATGGGCGTGCCCGAGCACGCTGACCGCTATGCCGGAATAGAGGTCGAGATACCTCTGACCTTCGCTGTCCCAAACGAAAGATCCCTCACCGCGCTCGAGCACCACCGAGCGCGGGCCGTAGTTCCCGTACAGGTTCTTTTCGGCAACTGCGAGTAGGTCATTGGTCGCGCTCATCGGCTAGGCCCCATCGGAAGGGCCGGAGCCTAGCAGGGCCCCGCCCGGCGGCCAGACGAACGTCACCTTCTGCGTGCCGTCAGCGCCGCCGTGCCGTCAGCGCCGCCGTGCGAGCAGGCGCTCGGCCAGCTCGCAGAATCCCGCGCCGCTCTGGGCACGGGTCTGATAGCGCGGCGGGAGCGAGAACTTCCCCGCCAGGTTCTGCACGCCCACGCTCGTGTGAAATGCAGCAAAGCACGGGGCGTCGTTCTGGCTGTCGCCCACGAACGCGTAGCGAAATCGGGCCTCCGTGGGGTCGATGCCACGACCGCTCAGGTAGGCGAGCACGCCGCTCGCCTTGTCGTGATGGTCGAAGGTGTAGTGCAGATGCACGCTGGAGCGCGTCGTGCGGGCGCCGCGTTCTTCGGCAAACTGAACGGCGCGCGCGATCGAGGACTCCGAGGCGCGCTCGTGTTCGCCGATGTCGAACGCGAAATCCGAGAGACGGCCCCACGTGTCGTCGGCAGGAACCAGTTCCGGCATCGCGGCGCGGGCTGCCAGCACGAGCTCCGCCAGGCGTACAGCTCGCTCGGCGCGCGTGTCCGCGTCGACCGTGTCGAGACGAACCACTCGGCCTGCTTCGCGCCGAAACGCGAGCGCGCCATTCTCCGTGACGATCGCTTGGACCGGCCACATCGAAGACAAGAGCTCGCCGTAGCGCGCGGGCCGACCAGTAACGGCAATCAGCTCGAACCCCGCATCGGCGAGCGTCGAAAGTGCCGTGTACGTGCGCTCCGCCAAGCGTCCGTGGTCGAACAAGGTGTCGTCCAAATCGAACAAAAGCCCGCGAAGACGAGCGATTTCAGCGGAAGGCAGCGACGACAGCGGCAGCATGAGGGTACTCGGCCGCTCCGCGGCGGCGGGTGCATGTATCACGCACACGCGGTGCAGAAAGCAGAAAACCCCGGCACACGCGAGGTGGCCGGGGCTTCTTGGATCCGAGGTGACGGTCTCAGTGTGATACCGCCAGCGCCCTGGGGCTTTCTTTCACACCAGGTCTTTGAGTGCCTTGAGGGGCGTAGCGCGGATCTTCTTGGTCGCGGGCTTGGCCGGGATCGTCATGGGCTCCTTGGTGAAAGGATTGATGCCCTGACGCTCCTTGGTTGCTGCCTTCTTGACCACGCGCAGCTTGACGAGGCCCGGAATGACGAATTCTCCGGGGCCACGGTTGCCGAGCTGCTTCTTGATGAGCCCGAAGAGCTCATCGAACAGCCGGTTGACGGTTTTCTTGTCGAGGTCGGTCGCATTCGCGAGCTCGGTGATGATTTGGGCCTTGGTCAGTCGCTTGCCTGCCATGAGTTTTCTCCTGTGAAGTCGTTATCTGTACGCCATCTGGCACCTGGAACCGCACGTATGATGCAGCCCTGGGACGCACGGCGACGATTATCAGGGTAAAATCAGGCTTTCAAGAGGAAACGATCAAACGAGGCGCCCGATCATGCTTTTTTTAAGCTGTAAGCGCGATCGAGCTCGGTCCCGGCCCCGAAAAACCACGGAGATCTTCGCGAAGATATCCAAGAGAACCAACGGTTTAGCTACTTATTTCGGAAGCGGTTCGTGAGGAACTCGGGAGCCGGCTCGCTCGAACCAGCTTTTGGGTGCGCGCCGTCATCACTTTCTTCTCCTGGGGCGTGGCGTGGTCGTACCCAAGCAGGTGGAGCAGGCCGTGGGCGAGGAGGAAGCGGACCTCCTCCAGGAGGGGCCGCCGCCGCGCGGCGGCCTGGCGGGCGGCCGTGTCGACCGACACGATGACGTCGCCCAAAATGGCTAGAGAATGGCCCCGCCGCGGGACCATGGGCCGCCTGAACTCGCATTGCGGGAACGACAGGACGTCTGTGGGCCGATCCTTGTGACGGTGCTCACGATTGAGGCGCCTCATGCCATCGTCGCTGGTGAGCAGGACGCTGAGCTCGGCTCGCTCGAGGCCCAGGTCGGCGAGCATGGCCCGGCCCATGCTAGCGACCGAGCGCGCAGACAGGGGATCGCAACCCGGCGCTCGGCGCCTGACCAGGACGGGCATTAGCTCTTGGGGATCGACTTGGCGTCTTCCAAGAACTTCTCGAGACCGCGGTCCGTGAGCGGATGCTGAGCGAGCTGGGTGATGACCTTGAACGGCACCGTGCACACGTGGGCACCCATGAGCGCGGCCTGCACAACGTGCACCGGATGGCGCACGCTCGCGACCAGGACCTCGGTGCCAAAGCCGTAATTGCCGTAAATGGTCACGATCTTCTCAATCAGATCCATCCCGTCCTCGCTCTGATCGTCGAGTCGGCCGACGAACGGCGAGATGTAGGACGCGCCTGCCTTTGCGGCCAGCAGCGCCTGATTCGGGGAGAAGCACAAGGTGACGTTGGTTCGAATGCCCTCGGCAGTGAACTGGCGGACTGCCTTGAGCCCATCGAGGATGAGCGGCACCTTGACCACGACGTTCTTGTGCATGGCGGCCAGCTTTCGGCCTTCTTCCAGAATGCCGGCGGTGTCCGTCGACAGCACCTCGGCGGAGATCGGCCCATCGACCACCTCGCAAATCTGCTCCAAGGCTCGCTGCATGGAGACCTTCGCCTTGGCCAGGAGGGAGGGATTGGTGGTGACGCCGTCGATGGCGCCCATGGCTGCCGCTTCGCGGATCTCGGTGATGTCGGCTGAATCGATGAAAATCTTCACGCTTGCTGCCCTTTCGCACCCCTCAGATATCCCGCCTGGCAGAAGAGGCAAGGTGTTTGAGGGGGCAGCCCTTTCAGAGTAGGAGAACCGAAGATGGCGCGCCCGTCCCGGCCCCCGGGCTTCGACATGACGTACCGGCCGAAGGAGGAGTTCTTCGGTCCTCCTCTGTGGGTGCGCCTGCCGTCGTTCTTCCACGCCGCGCTCGCCGTCGCCGTCGTCATCCTGGTGGTCGTCGTCGAACGCCGACCGGGCTCCGCGCTCTACCGCTACATGTTCCTGCAAGAGCACCTGATCGATGCCCACGTGCTTGCTGTCGCCTTCGGCGTGAGCGGAACCGCTTCGCTCCTGCGCGGTGGCATGCGTGGGGTCCGGGTGCGCCCAGACTGGGTCGAGTACCGAGACGTGGTGAGCAGCGTGTGGCCGAAGGTGAAGAAGTTCCGCTGGGCGCAGATCGATCAGATCACCTTCGAGCCCAGCGGTACCATCAGTGTGGACTTGTGGGATGGCCGCAAGGAGTTCTTGCCCAAGGTCGAGGACCGAGGCGGGCTCGGTCGCATTCTTCAACGTGTGGCCCTCGCCCGCGCCATCCCGCTCTCCGGGGCCACGGGCCTCGACGACCTCGAGACCGACGACGGAGTGGCCGAGGAAGAGTGAAGCGGCCGGACGGTCAGCCGCTGCGCACCTTTTTGCTCCCTTTCGATCAGAAAGCCGCCACGGAGCACCCACCTAGAACGAGTGCGGTCGGCGTGGCGCCTGCGCCCATCCCCCCGGTGTGGGCGCCGCGCATGCCGCGTTTCTTCACTATTCCTTGGAGTCTCCGGAGGCGAACGATGAGAAGGCAGTGGGCGTTCTTGATGATCGCGGGCAGCGGGGCAGGGCTTTGGCTCGGCGCGTGCTCGAATGATGGCGAAACCGACAGCGGCATGGGCGGCGCTGGCGGTAGCGCGGGCGAAACCGGGAGCGGCGGCGCGACCGGTGGCGCGGATGGCGCTGGCGGCAACGAGACCAGCGGAGGCAACAGTGGCCTCGGCGGTGGCGGCGCCGGAGGAGAAGGTGGCGGCTCCGACACTGGCGGCAGTGACCCCGGATCGGGGGGCGACACGTCGAGCGGCGGCGACACGGGGACCGGCGGCAGCGTCCAGACCTGCTCGGGCACGCTCGCCCTTCTGTGCAACGCCCAAGAGGGCCAGACCGCCTGCGCCGCCGTGGGCTGCAACTGGAACCCGAATCCGGGCAACTGCTCCGGCCAGCGCGACGTGACGGACTGCGCCGACATCGACGTCAGCGCTTGCGCCGAAGTGACGGGCTGCAGCCTGAACTGAAAGCGCGACCTCCAAGCCGCGCGCCGACCCTGCGTGCTTCTCCGCGCGGATCAGTCGAGCGAGAGCGGTGCGAAAAACCCCCTCTTGGTGAGGGGTTTTCGCACCTCCGCTTTCTGCCGGTCCGCGCGGGCACGGTTGTTGTCGTTGGCAGGGTGCTTTTTTCAGCACCCTGCTAGGGTGCGCAGCCAATGAGCGACCGCGACCCCGAGCCCGAGCTATCGCCGGATCAAGTCCGGCAAGCGAGCGCCATCGCGCGCCAGACCATGAGCCCCTTCTGTCCGGGCCGGACACTTGCGGACTGCCCCTCGGAGTTTGCCACCGAGTGGCGGCGCGACATTCGACAGATGATTGCCGAAGGACGCTCTCCGGCCGAGGTGCAGGCCGAGCTCGAGCGCCGCGCCGGTGCCAATCTTTCGGGGAGCCCAGCGCGCGACACGAGCTACTGGGTTCCCGCGGCGTTCGCGCTGCTCGGTGTCGGAGCGCTCGCCGCGATTTTCGTGCGCCTGCGCCGCGCCGCGCCGGAGCGGCCCACCCAAGGCCCGCCTGCTGGCGAGGCGGGCAGCGACAGAGATCCGCAATCATCCGACACGGCCCCCAGCGCCGCGCAGTCCGCAGGCACGGCGCTTCCGACCAACACCGCACAGCCGGTCGACGATGCACGCCTCGAAGCGGAGCTTGCCGCCGAGGGCGACGAGGATCGCTAGCAGCGCGCGGCAGGGCGAAGATACCTGCAATACGTGAGCGAAGTGGTTTGCTCGAGGCTACGCACCGCCGGCTGCCTGCGCGATCCCCGGGTGACAGCCCACGAATTCCACCGTCGCCCAAATGACCATCGGTGTAGACGGACAGACGCCCGTCCCACACGGGCCCGTTCTCACGCACACCGACATGGTCGCTCTGGCGAATCCAACAGGGGACGAGCGGTCCAGACTTTTTTTTGAAGCGCGGAGGCTTGGCAGTCGGAAACATTCGGGGGACATTCGACCTTCGGAAGAGCCGAGTCAGGTTGGAGCGCAGCGAGCAACACCGAGCTCCGGAACGATGCGGAGGGGGTGGAGCCTGCAGCCAGGAGACACCGAGCAGGAGCTGGAAGCCTGCCGCACGCGGCCCTGATCGACCAAGGAAAGGGAATCGTCATGAAAACTAGATCGCTTATTGGAATTGGTGCGCTGGCTTCGGCCGGCATGATCGCAGCCGCCTGCGGCGGTGACGGCACGATGGACGGCTCGGGCGGTACGGGCTCGGGCGGCGTCCCTGGCTCGGGCGGTACGACGCCCGGCTCTGGCGGCGCGACGCCGGGTTCGGGCGGTGTGCCCAGCACGGGCGGAGTCGTCGGCACCGGTGGCGCCGAAGGCGGCGGCGCTGGCGAAGGCGGCATGGGCGGCGCTGAAACGATCGCCTGCGACGGTTGCGCACAGCTGTTCGTCCCGCTCGAGGCAGAGTCCACGGGCACCGATTTCGAGATCGACCTCGGCGCAAGCACTCCTGCAGACCTGTCTGGGCTCACGGTCACGGTGCGCCTGATGGTGGACACCGGCGGAAACGCGGGTGGCGTGCGTCTCTACCTGAAGAATGACGAGGCTCAGAACTACGCCTCGACGTACTCGACCTGGACCGATCTGGGCACGGTGACGACGTTCGCGGACTTCTCCATCGACGTCGACGCGGTGACGGACCCGGCTGAGTTCGATGGATCGGTCGTGCGCTGGATTGGCGTCGCCATCGCTGCTGGCGACACGTTCTCGGGTGCCATGTGGGCGGAGACGACGGTGTACGTCGACTCCATCACCTTCAGCTCGAATCCTCCAGCGGACTTCACGTTCACGAGTGGGCTCGAGGGGATGGCGATCAACAGCTACAACAGCCCCGTCGCGGGCTCGACCATCACCCATATCGCTCCCTGATTCCGGCACGGGCCGGTTTCCGAGCGCCCCGAACTGGAGGGGATTTACTGGGCCGCGCGGCAGACGTCGCGCGGCCCTTTGCTTTTTCCACCACGTCGGATGTGCTGACTTCGAGGTCGACATGAAGCCACTCCTGGTCCACGCCCCCTTCGATCGCTCGCTCCTGGCCGAGCTCGCCTGGACGAGTCCCGCCGAGGTGGAGAGCGCTCTCGGAAGCGCGCATGCCGCCTACCAGGACCGGACAAGCTGGATCACGCCCGCCGCGCGCATCGACATCCTCCGCCGCCTCCAGCGCTTGCTCAGCGCCAGCGCCGGAGAGCTCGCCTTGGGCATCGCCCGCGAGGGAGGCAAGCCGCTCGTGGACGCGCGGGTGGAGGTGGACCGAGCGCTCTCGGGGATCGAGAAGTGCGCCGCCGGGATCAGTCAGCTGGTCGGGCGCGAAATACCGATGAACGAGAACGCGGCCTCGCTCGGCCGTTTCGCAGTCTCGTATCGCGAGCCGCGCGGAGTGGTCTTGGCTGTCAGCGCCTTCAACCACCCCCTGAACCTGCTCGTGCATCAAGTGGTCACAGCCGTCGCAGCGGGTTGCCCAGTCCTGGTCAAGCCATCACTCTCCACGCCGCTCATCGCCAGGCAGCTGGTCGAGGCTTGCGCGGAGGCGGGACTACCGCCGGCCTACGCCCAGCTCCTCGTGGTGCCCGACGAGGTCACGGCCGAGCTGTGCGCGGACCGCCGCCTGGCTTTCCTTTCCTTCATCGGTTCCGCCAAGGTGGGCTGGATGCTGCGCGCCCGGCTGGCGCCGGGCGCCACTTGCACGCTGGAGCACGGCGGCGTCGCGCCGGTCCTGATCGACGAAACTGCCGACATCGACGATGCGCTCCCCCTCTTGACCAAAGGAGCCTTCTACCACGCGGGTCAGGTGTGCGTTTCGGTGCAGCGCATCTACGTTCACGAGAGCCGGGCGCGCGAGGTTACTGAGAGGCTGGCCGACCACGCTCAGCGTCTCACGGTCGGCGACCCGACGAGCGAGCGCACCGACGTGGGTCCGCTCATCCGTCCGCGCGAAGTCACACGAGTCGGGGAGTGGGTGAGCGAAGCAATCCAGAGCGGTGCGGAAGTCCGCTGTGGAGGCAGTGCACTCGGCGAGACTACGTTCGCACCCACGGTGCTTTGGCAACCAGCCGACGACGCGAAGGTGTCGCTCGAGGAAGTCTTCGGTCCGGTCGTATCCGTCTACCCTTATCGCACCTTGGATGAGGCGATCCGTCGCGCGAACACCGGGGACTCGTTCTTTCAAGCGGGCCTCTTCACGAAGCGGCTCGACGTCGCCCTCGACGTCGGGAGACGTCTGGAGGGTATGGCGGTCCTGATCAACGACCACAGCGCGTTTCGCGTCGACTGGATGCCTTTCGGCGGACATCGGTTGTCGGGCCTGGGCGTGGGCGGGCTCCACGAGTCGATGCGGGACATGACCGTCGAACGGCTCATCGTGTTCCGAAACCCGCGCCCCTGACGGGTCCCTGGTGGTCCCCGCCCGCGGACCGTACACTTGGCCGAGATGACGGACCCGACGGTGGTGCTGGTCTCGGTGGGTGCGGACTCTGCGGCGCTCATCGACGAGATCGAGAGGAAGGGCCTGCGCGTCGTGTCCTGCCCTTTCGCGGAGGCCGAGGAGTCCATCGAGCGCGAGAAGCCCCTCCTGGTCGTGCTCCACGGAGCGCGGGGCGCCGTCGAGCTCTCCACTTTACTCGAGGATGCGGAAAACCCGCCGCAGGTGGCGGTCGTCGCCGCACGTGCCGAGCTCGGGACCCTGATGGGACTGAATCGTGACATCGTCGTCTCGCTCTTGGCCACGGAGCTCACGGAGAAGACGGTCGCGGCCCGCCTCGAGGCCGTGGTCAGGCAGCGAGCGAAGGCCCTCGGGCTGAGCCTGAACCTGGCAGCGCGCCGCATGTCGCTCGGCCCGCGTCCCAGCCTGCCGCGCCCTCCGCCGCCGCGGCCCGCTCAGGAGTCGAGGCCGCAGAATCTGGTGCTCGACGCTCCGACGCCCGACCTTCACCAGGCCGCCCAGCGCAAGGCCCCCGAACCCGCGCCCAAGCCGCCGGCAGTCCAGGCTCCGGGCGGAAATGCTAGCGGAACCGCGATCGGACTGCCCGCTCCGGGGCGCCCAGACCCTGGCCCACCACCGCGCAGGCCGCCGCCGCGGGATCCCGTGCCCCCGGCAGCGGATTCCGTGCTTTCGGCATCGCTTTTGCTCTCCGACATTCCAGAGCCCGATGAGCCTCGAGGCGGGCCACCGGGCGCGCCGCCCCCGCGACCTGCGCCCCCGCGACCTGCGCCACCACGGCCGATCCTCGATCGACAAGACGAGACGATCGAGTCGGACGCGCCCACCGCCATCGTCTCGCTCAGCCCCTCGGTGATCGAGGGCCTGGAATCCCTGGAGCCTCGAGCGCCTGGCGCCGCAGTTGCCCCCATCGCGCCGGCAGCACCACCGGTGCCCCGCTTCGATCCGAGCGAGCTACTCTCCGAGAGTGGCCTCGACGAATCGGTGGGCCCCGATCTGCGCAATGCACTCTCGCCCGCGGCCCCTGCCGAAAAGCCGGTGGCGCCACCACCTGCGCCGGCGCCACCGCTCGCCGGCTTCGCCGCCGACCCGGGCCAGCCCTTCTCACCGCCCTCTCCCATCGCAGAGCCGTTCGCCAAGGCGCTGGACGCGCCCCCCGGCGGCAGCAGTCAGCTCGGGCCAGACGAAGACGACGGGGATTTCGCACTACCGCTGCTCCGACCCAGTCGCCCGCCCGACGCAGCCGGTGAAGACTTCAGCTCGGGCATGCTGACCGAGGTCACGATGCCGGCGATCCCCGGCTCCCTAGCGGCGGAGGCACTGGCGGAGGCGCGTCTGCGTTCGGAGCCAAGCCACCCCATCCCGGAGCCGCCGCCCGATCTGCAGGACGCCGAGGATGACCGCGCCACCGTCACCAAGGTCGTTCCTTCCGCCTTCCCCGCCTTCCCCGCCTTGCCGCCAGAGGCTCGGGTCGAACGTGCCTCGCCTGCCCTGGCCCAGGAACCGAAACGCCCGAGAGGCGGGCTCACCGCGGGCCTCGCGGTGGTTGCCGTCCTAGGCGGTGCCGCCGCCTACGTGCAGTTCGGCATGCCCAAGGCTGCGTCGCCCAAGCTGAGCAAGGAGCCCGCGCCAGTGGTCGCGCCCGCGAGCCCGCTGCCCACGCCTGAGCCCGTCACCTCCGCCGAGGCGGCTCTCTCGGCGAGCGCGGAAGCGTCGGCGAGCGCGGAAGCGCTGGCCGATGCCGTGGCGCCTGTGGCCAGCGCCACCGAAGCCGAAGTGGATGCGCCTACGGCTGCCACGGACGCGCCCCCGGCTGCCGAGGCGGAAACCGCAGAAGCCGCCGCAGAACCCAGCGCGGCGCCAACTCCAGACACCCCCGCCGAGCCGGCAGCCGCGCCCACCAGCGCCGACAAGGCTCCGCCGGACACGAGCGCAGCCCCAGCAGGTGCAAGCGCGTCCACGGAGCCAGCCGTACTGCTGGACAATCCGTTTGCGACGCCCGATGCCGACCTACCCGGTTGCGACAAGCTCGCTCCCGGCGCACAGGCGACCACGAAGGACCCGGTGACGGAAGCAAGCAGTCACTGGAGCGCCGCGCGCAAGAGCATCGTTCTTGGTGACGTGGAAGGCGCCAGCCGCTCGATGTGCCTGGCGGTCGCAATCAATCCGCAGAGCCCCGCAGTCGAAGGGCTTGCACGGCTCTACACCCTGGCGCACTCCTCCGCGCAGGCGCTGATCTGGGTGGAGAAGGCCATCCAGCTCGCACCGGCAAACCGCGAGCTCGTGAATTTGCGCGGCGACGCCAAGAGCCAGCTGGGACGGCAGGACGAGGCGACCACGGACTGGCTCCAGGCCCAGGGGATTCAACCCGATGAGACGAAGCGGCGCACGAGCCAAGCGGCCGAGTACGCCAACATCGCCCGAACCGAGAAGGGACGAGGGGACCTGGCCAAGGCCGAGCAGTTCTTCCGGCGCGCGCTGGGCTTCGAGGACACGAACCTGCCCGCACTCACGGGCTTGGCCGAGGTGCTCTTGGCGCGCAAGCTCTACGATCAGGCCGGCACCTTCGCCGTGCGCGCCCTAGCCGTATTCGAGCCCGTGCCCGAAGCCTATCTCGTGCTCGGCGACATAGCGGTTGCCAAGAACGACCCGGCACGCGCCAGGGCGAGCTTCGAGCGCGCGCTCGCCATTCGGCCCGACTTCTGGCCCGCCAAAACGCGTCTCCGCAACCTGCCCTAGTAGCGTCATTCCGCTGCGCTGGGCAGGCTGTCGGCCTCGGCGATGGCCGCCTGAAGCTCGCCTTCGCCGCGGTCGACCTTGTTCTTCTTGCTGCCGAAGCGCGCGAAGAAATCACCTACGTCGTCGGTGAAGCTGTGGATCACCGGCACCGCCAAGAGCGTGAGCAAGAGCGAAAGCGTCTGCCCGCCTACGACGATGCTGGCCGTGGCCTTGTTGAAGCCGGCTCCGATTCCTCCCGAGAACAGGAGCGGCAGCATGCCAGCCACGAACGCCACGGTGGTCATCAAGATCGGACGCAAGCGGTCGCGATTTGCTTCCATCAGCGAGTCGAAGCGATTGCGGCCCAAGCGCCTGAGGTGATTGGTGTGATCCACTTGCAAGATGCCGTTCTTCTTGACCACGCCGAACAGCACGAGCAGCCCAAGCATCGAGAACATGTTCAGGCTCTGCCCGAAAATGAGCAGGCTCAAGAAGGCAAAGGGCACCGTCAGCGGCAGTGAGCTCAGGATGATGCCAGGGTACAGCCACGACTCGAACTGCGCGGCCAGAATCAGGTACATGAACACGAAGGCCATGCCGAGCGCGATCAGGAAGCCCATGCCGGTTTCAGCCTGCGACTTGGACGGACCGGTCGGCTCAATCTTGTAGCCGAACGGCAGATGGGCGTCGGCGAACGTTTTCTGCATGATGCCGCTCACGTCGTTGTCACCCGCTCCGGGCGCGGCGTTGGCGAGCAATGTGATCTGACGCTGCCGGCCGTAGCGATTGACCCGCGACGGACCCGTACCTTCTTCCCAGCGCACCACGGAGCTGAGCGGCACGCTGCCGTACTTCGTCGAAGGTACGCTCATCAAGGACAGCGACGCCGCGTCCGAGCGGAAGCGCTCGTCGGCGCGCAGGCGGATCTCGTACTCTTCACCCTGCTCCGGGAACGTCGACGCTTTCACGCCAGCCACGAGCATCTGCAGCGTCTGCGCGACGTGCTGAACGGTCACGCCGAGGTCTGCCGCGCGGTCGCGATCGATCGTCACCTGGAGCTCTGGTCGTCCAGGCAAGTTCGTGGTGTCGACGTCCACGGCCTTGCCGCTGGCTTTGAGGTTCTGCACCACCTTGTCGGCGGTATTGGTCAGGACGTCGAAGTCGGGGCCGGTGATGACGTACTGGACGCGTTGCGTGTTGGTGCCCACGGCAAAGTCAGGCACCTCGGCCACGTTGACCCGCAAGCCCTCCGGCAGCTTGGGCAAGATCTCGCGCCGCGCCATGTCCATGATGTCGTACTGGCTGAGGCGCCGTGCCGACGGATCGGTGAGGTCCACGTACACCTGAGCATAGTTCCTCGTGCGCTGGTCGTCCTCGGCCACCGTGATCAGCGTGTGTGTGACCGACGGCAACTGCTTCAATAGAGCGCCGGCGCGCTCGGCGATCAGAAGCGACTCTTCCGCGCTGGTGCCCTCCGGCGTGCGCATGGTGACCTGGAACTTCGCCTTGTCGTCGAGCGGCAAGAACGATCCGGGGAGCGCCTTGGCGATGGGGACGCAGGAACCCATCACCCCGGCACAGGCCAGTGCGATCACCCAACGATTCCGCAGCGAAAAGCTGAGCATCGTCATGTAGATGCGCTCGATGGGCCGGTAGGCGACGTCGACCACACGACTGAGCAGGCCGCCGTGCTGATTGTTCTTGAGCAGGCGCGCCGACATCATCGGCGTCAGTGAGAAACTCACGATGAGCGAGATGCCAATCGAGAAAGCCATCGTGTAGCCGAAGCTCTTGAGGAAGCGCCCCGGAATGCCGCCGATGAACGCCACCGGAATGAACACCGCCATCAAGGACAGCGTCGTGGCGAGAACGGCAAAGCCGATCTCCTTGGTGGCCAGCACCGCTGCCGGGAACGGCTTCATCCCCTTTTCGTCGATGAAGCGGACGATGTTCTCCAAGACCACGATGGCGTCATCGATCACGATGCCGACAGCCAATGCGAGCGCGAGTAGGGTGATGTTGTTCAGGGTGTAGCCCTGCGCCCACATCAAACCGAAGGTGCCAATCACGGAAATGGGGATGGAAACTGCTGCAATCAGGGTGCTGCGCGCGTTCCCCAAGAACAGGAGCACCACCGCTGCCGCCAGCAGGGCACCGACGATGAGGTGCTCGATCACGGAGTTGACGCTAGTGCGGATGCTTTGCGAGTTGTCGCGGACGACCTGGAGCTCGACGCCAGGAGGCAATGCTTCGCGGAGCGCGTCCACCCTTGCGAGCACCTTGTCCACGACCTCGATGGTGTTCGTGCCCGACTGCTTCACCACGGTCAGCACGACCGTGTCCTTGCCGTCGTAGCGCGCCAAGCTCTCCACGGCCTCCTCGCCGTCGTCGACCAGGGCCACGTCGGCCAAACGCAAGATGCGTCCTTCGTCGGCGCGGACGACGATCTGCCTCACCTGGTCGACCGAGGACACGCGACCATCGATGCGCAAGGTCAGGCTCAGCGGACCGGTCTCGATGTTGCCACCCGGCGTCATCAGGTTCTGAGTGCGCAGGGCGTTCATCACGTCGACCGCCGTCACACCAGCCGAACGGAGGAGCATCGGGTCGAGCGCCACGTTGATTTGGCGTGCACGGCCACCGACCAGGGACACCTTGCCCACACCGCTAACGGTCTCGATCTGGCGCCGCACCATCTTGTCGGCGAGCTCGGACACCTCACGCATCGACAGGCCCTTGCTCTGCAAGCCCAGCATGAGCACGGGCGATGCGCCCGGATCCACCTTGGTGACGATGGGCTGCTCGATGCCGCTCGGCAGCTCGCCCAAGATGAGATTGATCTTGTCGCGCACCTCCTGTGCAGCGACGTCCGTGTCCTTCTCCAGCGCGAAGCGAACGATCACCTGCGACACGCTCTCGGCCGAGACCGAGTTCAGCTCGTCGACGCCGGAAATCTGGTTCACGGCGGCTTCGATCTTGTCGGTGACGTCCGACTCGACTTCCTCCGGCGCGGCGCCCGGGAGAGTGGTCGTGATGACCACGACGGGGATGTCCACGTTCGGAAACTGGTCCACGCCCAGTCCGCGGTAGCCCACGGTGCCGAGCACCAGAATCACCAGCATCAGCACTGAGGCCAACACGGGCCGCTCGACACAAACTCTAGCCAACCATTGCATGGTTCATATCCCTTTCGTCGCCAAAGACCGCGCGACCATCACTCCACGGCCTGACCGTTTGCGAGCTCCGTTCGGTAGGCAGCCACCACTCGGTCGCCGACGGCAATCCCCGCCAGTACCGGCACGTCGTTGCCGCGCGCTTCCGCCAGCTGAAGCACCCGTTGCTCGAGCACGCCATCCTTGACCACGAATGCGTTCGGCTTGGCGTTCTGCTGAAAGACCGCAGAAGCAGGCACCGCTGGCACCTGACGCTTGCCGACGATCAAGGACACGTTGGCGAACATGCCGGGCAGGAGCGAGGCGTCCTGGTTCTCGACGGCAGCCTCGACCAGGACATCGCGCGTGCTGCGCACCGCCCCGCCGATGTGAACGACCTTGCCGATGAACTCCCGCTCGCCGTAGGCGACCACGCGGAAACGCACGTCCGATCCCTGCTTGACCGCAGGATAGTTCGCTTCCGGTACGCTGAACTCCAGACGCAAGGCGTCCACGTTGGCGATCGAAACGACACGCGTACTGGCTTGCACGTACTCACCCACTTCGATGAAGCGGTCGGTGACGACGCCGGAGAACGGCGCACGGATCACACCGTCGCCCACGTTCTTGGCGGCGATGCTGGCCCGGGCCTTGGCTGCATCGAGCGAGAGGGGGGCCTTCTTGCAGCGCGCCATGACCTGCTCGTACTCGAGATCGGTGACGGCGCCGCGTTCCTTGAGCTTCTGGTAGCGGTCGCACTCCACCTGGTCGATCGACGCCTGCGTCTCGGTGGTAGCGACCTGCACCTTCGCCTCGGCCAGCTGCAGCGCGGCTGCAGAGGTGTCGATGCGGGCGATGATGGTGCCCTTCTCGACGCGAGCTCCTCGCTCGACCAGCGTCTCCAGCACGCGGCCGGAGACGTTGGCGGCCAGCTCGGTTTCACGCTCGCCCTTCAAGTTGCCCGTGAGGCGCAGCACCTCGGGCGTCTCGATGGACGCTGCCGCTAGCGTGTCCACCTTCACCTTGTGGACCGGAGGACGCACGGCTTCGGGCTTCTTGCAGCCAGTCAAAGCCAGCGACAGGGCGAGGAGGACCGCGCCGGGGATGCCGAGCAGCGACTGCTTGCGGCGCGAAAAGGTGGGGGATGGGCTTTGCATCATGGCTGTGCTTTCTGGGTCGGAGCGCTGTCTTTCGAGTCGGCCGCAGCGGGGGCTGGCGCGGGCGTGCCGGGCGCCGGAGCTGCATTGGGTGGTGAGGTGGTGCTCGGCGCGGCGGCTGGGCCAGCCGCTTCGGCGTCCTCCGGCGTGCTCGAGGCTGCGCCGGGGAGGGCCGTGGACCGCGGCTTCGCGAGCGCGGCGGAGAGGTCGTCCAGCGGGCGACCGGTCAGGGTACGCAGCTCCACGCGTGCGAAGGTGAGCTGTGCGCCCGCCTGAATCAGGGCGGCGTCCGCAGCAAACGAGTCGCGCTGCGCCTGGGTGACGTCGAGCTGGGTGGCTGCGCCTGCCCGGTAGCGCTCGTCTGCGAGCGTGGCCGCCTTGCGCGCGGCATCCGCTTGAGCGCGGGCGGAGCGCACCTTGACGATTCCGGTTTCCACCCGGTGATGTGCCTCGAAGATCTGATCCTTGGAGGTACGCCGCGTCTTCTCCTCGCGCACCAGCTGCGCGGCGGCGGCGGAGCTCTGGGCCTTGGCATTGGCGTGGGTCCCCCAGTCGAGCCGCCAGCTCGCCACCGCCTGCAAGGTGAACACACTGGGCTGCCCAATGAAGCCAGTCGCGTTGGTCAGGCGCTCCTGGGCGTTGGCCGAGAGGACGGGCAAGAAGGCGGCCTTGGCCGCCTTGCGGCCGGCGACGGCAGCCAAGGTCAGCTCCTCTTGGGTGCGGTCAGCGGGAGTCTCGGCGTCATCGATCCAGCTCGAGAGCGGTCCCTCCGACTCCAGGCCGACCTCCGGAAACGCGCTCACGGCCTCAGGGGTCAGGCCCGACAACGTCTCCAGCGAACGCGCCGCCAGATCCCGGCCGAGCGCGGCGTCAGCCAGGTTCTGCCGCGCCACCTCGACGTTCGCCAATGCTCGCGCCAGGTCCAGCTCCGTGGCCGCGCCCAGATCGGCGCGCGCCTGCACGAACTTCATGTTGTCTTCGGCGCTCGCCAAGCTGAGCTCGGCGGAACGATGAAGCGCAGCTGCGCCAACCAAGAGGAAGTACTGTCGCGCTACTGCCGTGTCCACTTGGGACAGGACGAGCTCCTGCTGCTCCTCGGAGGCCTTCTCGAAGTGCTTGGCTTGGCTGTAGCGATGGTGACTCGCTACGTCGACCAGCGGCACGTCGATCTGAAAGAAGCCATCGACCTGGTTCTGCGGCGAGATGACCAGCGTATCCATCGTGCCGGGCAGCACCGCCTCCACCTCGTACTGGTTGTACTGGTAGACCCCGCGCGCGGAGACGGACGGCAAGAGGCGACCGAGAGCAGCGCTGCGCTCCCAACCCCGCTGCTCGGTGATGAGCGCCTGCTCGCGTGCGTCGAACCCACCGGCCCGACCGCTCTGCAAGAACTCGCTCAGCGGCTGCAGGGCATGGGCAGGGCGAGCCGGAAGCGCCAGAAACAGGCCGGCAACGATTTTCGCGGATCGACTCAATAATTTCACGGATTTCATGGGGTGCGGACCTGTGCCTCCCCTGGCCAGTGCGGACAGGGAGAGAACTAGCTCGGAAGTAGCAAAACGCCAGGAAGGTTGGCGGTAAGTTTTGTTAAGGGTGCCCTCAGTAGTCTGCAGCACGAAGTGCCGCGTAATCAGAAAGTCATCAAACGAACCCGCGGGGGGCGCGGCTGCGGGATGCCCCTTGGGCGTCGTCCTGAGCCTTGGCGCCATTCAGCAAGACGTCGACCAGCCCACGCACGAACATTCCCTCCGGTAGGATCACCGCCTCGGAGTCCTGCACCATCAGGCGCACCAGTGTGTAGTGGTGGATGGATCCCAGGAGCGTGCGGGCCACGATCTCCGGATCCACGTCACGCAGCTGGCCGGCGTGCTTGCGGGCCTCGAAGAAGCCGATCAAGCGCAGAATCAGGCTGCGATAGGCCGTTTTCTTGGCTGGAGGCGCGTCCATCATGCAGTCGGGGTTGGACCAGGTCATCATCATCAGCGGGAGCGCCTGGCGGCCGATCTCGAGGAGCCGGGTGGCCAGCTTCTCGACGGCTTCGCGAAGCTCGAGGCCTTCCAAGCTCTGCACCGCATCCGAGAACAGTGCGGCTAGATCCTCCGCGTCGAGGCGCATCGCCTCGCGAAAGAGCGCGTCCTTGGTCTTGAAGTGGTGGAAGATGCTGCCCTCGGACACACCGGCGCGCTCCGCCACCTCGAGCGTGGTCGCCCGAATGCCACGTTCGAGAAACACCTCGCGGGCCACCACGAGCACGCGTTCGCGGTCGATGGTCGTCGGGCGCCCAGGTCCGCGGCGGCGAACCCGGGGGCCGGGACGATCGGAAGGCGAACGACGCGGGGTGGGCATGGTCTATTTACTGAGCCCGAGCTCGGTAATTGTCAAGGCGCCGAATGGCTGAAATTCGCGGCCCAGCGCCCACCCTGTCCGACCAGGCTGTCCGACCAGGCTGTCCGACCAGGCTGGAATCGCCAGCAGTTCGTGGGTTCAGCGGCTGCAGTTCGCGGGCGGAGGCTCCGCACACTCGCTCAGCGTCGACGAGCAGAAGCCGCTGACACACTCTTCCCCAGAGGTGCAGTACTCGCCGTCTTCGAGCTGCAGCACGCAGACATCCTCAGGATCGTGCCCGCTGGACACAGCCGGACATTCATCGGCGAGACATGCGCAGTAGAGGCCCTCCTGGCACGACGTGAGAGGCATGCCCGGATTGCAAGTTTCGTCTTCGGCCCGCGCCTCCTTGCAGAGCACGGTCTCGCGATCGCAGAAGAGACCTTGGACGCAGCTCGGTTCGGTGAAGACGGAACAAGGATCGTCGAGCTCGCCGGGCGCGTGGCAGTTGCCATCGTCCATGCAGTAGAGACCGTCCTGGCACGTCGTGTCCGCGTTGCAATCAGCGCCGTCGCCCAGCTTGGCGATGCAAACCCCGACCTCGTCGCTGCTCTGGTCGCACCAGAGCCCCTCCTCGCAGCCGTAAGCACCGCAGGCATCGTTTTCAGCCCCATACCAGACGACACAGGTAGAGGGGTTGGCGGACGAGCAGGCGTAGCCGTCGACGCACTGATCGTACCCACTGTCGCAGGTGTCCCCATCGCCCAGGAATGGCGTGCAGAGCTGATCTTCGTAGTTGCAGTACAGGCCTTCCGCGCAGGACTCATTCGAGCGGCAGTGCTCGCCTTCCGCGACTTCGAGCGCGCACAGGTCGTCGAGACAAGCCGCGACGCCCGCGCAATCGTAGTCGTCCGAGCAGTCCGCGCCCACTTCGCCGGGCTGCCGACAGGTGGTCGGCGCGATCTGCGAGCAGACCAGGCCGTCCTCACAGATCGCACCAGCGCAGTCCTCGCCCACACCTAATGGGGGACTGCACTCGCCCCCCATGCAGTAGAGTCCTTCCGCGCAGCGATCGGAACCGGCGCACGTCTCGCCACTCGTCTTGTAGGCGGTGCATGTGCCCACACACTCGGTCACGCCCGTAGGTCCCTGGGAACGCAGGCAAAACCCTTCGGCGCATTCGTCGAACAGGTTGCCAAATCCGGCCAGCGTGCAGTCTCCCTCGAGCGGCACCGTGCCCACGAAGACACCGGTGCATGCTTCCTGCACCTCGGGCTGAATGAACGGCGGGCCAGCGCACACCGCGCCTTCGGCCGCCTCGACGCAAGCGAGCGCAACATCCTGGTGAAACTCCAAGTACCCTTGCTCGAGAGAGGCCAGCGCGTCCTCGCACTCGCGCACGATCAGGATGTAGCCGCCCCATTCTTCGCACGACACCGTCTCGTCGCGGCAGCGCTCGGACCAAGAGCAGTAGGCGGCTGCCTGCTCTTCACAGAACTCGGCGGCGCCGAAGGTTCCTCCCATTCCGCCCATCCCCCCGGTGCTGCCACCAACTCCGCTGCTCGCTCCGCTGCCCGAGCTCGTGCCGCCGCTGCCGTCGGTTTCCTCTCCGCCGCTGCCGTCGGCCGCCTCGCCTCCGGTGCCCTCGTCGTCCCCGCCACCACCGGTGCCCTCACCCGCTCCGCCGCCAGTGCCATCGCTGTCGACCGGCGTCCCGCCTCCACAGCCACCAGCTAGCGACAGGCCACCGAGCACGACCACGAGAATAAGTGAGCGTTTCATGGCCCTCACGGTGCACTCACTAGGGCGCCGGAAGCAAGGCCTTTCCGCCGGGGCCTCCCCACTAGGGCTTGGTACCGAATCCGAGATGGGCGCTGCTGGGGAGGCTCTGACGCTGGCCTACGGCCTCTGCCATCGCGGCGATGGCGGCTGGTTCCCGCTCCGCCCACGCCTGCTCGCCCATGCCACGCCGCATCAGCACGAAGGGCACCGATCCCTTGATCATCATCTGCCAAAGGTGCAGCGCGGATGCAAACTCGAGCTCCTGCGCCACCGTCTCCACGCGCACGTCAGCAAAGCCCGCCTGCGTCATCTCCGACGCCAGCACGTCCGGGTTCTCCAAGCTGAAAACGTCCGCCTGCGGCGGCGGTCTGCTCGGATCGAGAACCCTGATGGCAGCAAACAGAGCGTCCATCAGCGGCGCCTGAGCCACCGGCGCCCAACTCGACACCAGCGCCCGTCCGCCAGGACCAAGCACCCGATGGAGCTCGCGGAAGCCACGCCCACGATCCGGGAAGAACATCAGGCCAAACATCGACACGGCCCGGTCGAAGACGGCGTCGGCAAACGGAAGCGCTTGTCCGTCACCTTCGTGGAGTCTCACGTTTTCGAAACCTGCCTCGCTGACGTTCCGCCTAGCCTGCTCCAACATCGCCGCCGAGAAATCGAGCGCGTCGATGGACGCTACGCGCGGAGCAGCCAGCAGCGTGGTCGTGCACGGTCCACAGGCCACGTCGACAAGGCGGTGTGTGGGCTCGAGCCCGAGGCGCTCTAGGCCAACCGTCGAAAACCTTGCGAGATAGGGACGCGTGGCTTCCTCGTAGCCGGCGGCGACCAGGTCCCAGGGACCGGGCGTGGCTAGAGGGGAAGGCGATGCGGGTGCAGTCGGAGTGTTGGCCATGGTCAGCGACTATAGCGGCGCTACCTGCGATCCCCTTGTCCGAGTGGCCGGGGAAATTGACCGTGCCGACGTGACCGCCCGGGGTTTCCTGGAAATCGTAAAGCCCGCCTGGATGCCCAGGGTTGCCATGACCCCGGGCCTCGGAGCCCCAGCCGTGACGTCGAGCGCCAGCATCGGACCGACCTCTGCGGGCCCGAGCTGAGCCAAGTAGCCCAGGCGCACCCCGAATCGAATGCCGATGCTGGGCGGCTCCCAGTCTTCGCCGCCATAGTACAGCCCGAGCGTGGGCATGAAGAGAAGGGGCGCATGGCGCGGTGCGCGCAGAGCCAAGGCGGCCGAGAGTGCATAGTGCCCGTGCGAGGCGTTCGGCCCGTCGAAGTTCATGCCCGCCTGATAGGCAGCCTCGCCCTCCACGCCGACGCCCGCATTGGGGAGAAACCAGTACACCGCAGAGCCCGAGGTGCGCGCAGCCCCGGTCAAGGCGCCCAGACTGCCAACGCCAACAGAGGCATTCGCGTGGATCGAAACGAGCGGCATCGGCAAGACCGAGCTGGCTACGCTTGCCAAACCCGAACGGTCGTCGACCTGCGCCAGGCACGGCCGCGTAGCCAGCAGGGCAAGGGCGATGGTCGCCAGGGCCCACGCCTGCTGCGCTCCGCTCGCCTTGGCCTGCATCATGACCACAGCATCCACGGTGTCTCGGTGCCCTGGCAGTGCAAGAGTCCTTGCAGGACCCGCAGCTGCCGGACCAGCAGCTGCGGGACCAACCGAGCCTCGTTTGCCGACGCGGCGGCCGTCGGCTAGCTTTCGAGGGTCGGCGGGGCGTTTCCGTCGGCAATCCCCCGGGTCCAGCGTTGGCCCAGAGGTCGGGTGGTAGCCGTCCTCGAAAACGGAAAGGACAATTGAAGATGATCGAAGTGAAGCTTCCTGACGGAAGTGCGCGCGCACTTGCCGACGGTGCCACGGCTCTCGCCCTGGCAGAGGCGATTGGCCCTGGGCTCGCCAAGGCTGCCGTGGTCGCGAAGGTGAACGGTCAGGTGAAGGATCTGTCGACGACGCTCGCCTCGGGCGACCAGGTCGCCCTGCTCACCAAGAAGGACCCCGAGGCGCTCGAGGTGCTCCGCCACTCCGCGGCGCACCTGATGGCGGACGCGATCTTGCGCGTTTTCCCCAAGGCGCAGCTAACCATCGGCCCCGTCGTCGAGGACGGCTTCTACTACGACATCTTCATGCCGGAGGGGAAGCTCACCCCCGAGGACTTTCCGAAGATCGAAGAAGAGATGCAGCGCATTGCCAAGGACGGCGCTCCGTTCCAACGCTGCGTGTCGGACGGGCACGACGAGACCTTCGCCCGCTACAAGGCCATCGACGGAGGCAGCAACAAGTTCAAGGCCGAGCTGATCGAGGGAATTCAGAAGCACGGCGCCGAGATGAGCTTCTACAAGCACGGCGAGTTCATCGACCTCTGCCGTGGCCCTCACGTGCCGAACACCGGCTTCTTGAAGAACGTGAAGCTCACCAAGGTCTCGGGCGCCTACTGGCGGGCCGATGCAGCTCGCGAACAGCTGGTGCGCGTGTACGGTACGGCCTTCTTCGGCAAGGACGAGCTCAAGGATTACCTGCACCAGCTCGAAGAAGCGAAAAAGCGCGATCACCGGGTGCTCGGTGAACAGCTCGATCTCTTCACCTTCGTCGAGGACGCTCCAGGCTTCCCATTCTACCAGCCGAAGGGCACGACCCTCTACAACACGCTGGTCAACTACATGCGCGGCCTCCTTTCACGCCGCGGCTACCAAGAGGTCAAGACACCGATCATCTTGTCCGAGGAGCTCTGGCACAAATCCGGGCACTACCAGAACTACCTCGAGAACATGTTCTTCACGAAGCTCAAGCTGCGTGACGAGCACGACCCGCTCCTGGTGCGGGAAGACATCGTCGAGGAGCGGCCCATGGCAGTGAAACCCATGAACTGCCCGGGCCACGTGATGCTGTTCAAGAGCCACCAACACAGCCACAACGAGTTCCCGCTGCGCTTCGCCGAAATGGGCCTCGTCCACCGGCGGGAGATGAGCGGCGTGCGCCACGGGCTGTTCCGCGTGCAGGCGTTCACTCAGGACGACGCGCATCATTTTTGCACACCCGATCAGATCAAGGGCGAAGTGCAGATGCTCATCGACTTCTTCTCGGAGGTGTATTCGGCCTTCGACCTGAACGACGTCAGGATCGAGCTATCGACGCGGCCGCAGAAGAGCATCGGCTCGGACGAGATGTGGGAGAAGGCCGAGAGCTCGCTGAAAGCGGCGCTCGACGACAAGGACATTCCCTACGTCGTCAATCCGGGTGATGGCGCCTTCTACGGGCCGAAGATCGACTTCCACATTCGCGACGTGCTCAAGCGCAGCTGGCAGTGCGGCACCATTCAGCTCGATTTCTCCATGCCGGCCCGCTTCGAGGCCGAGTACGTGGGAGCCGATGGCAAGCGGCACACGCCGGTCATGATCCATCGCGCCTGCTATGGAAGCCTGGAACGCTTCCTCGGCATCATCATCGAGAACTACGCCGGCGCTTTCCCGCTTTGGCTAGCGCCGGAGCAGGTCCAGGTGATCCCGGTCAGCGAGAAGTTCAATGCCTACGCCATCTCCATCAAGGAGCGCCTACTCGATGCCGGCGTGCGCGCGACGGCCAACCTGGGTGACGATCGGGTCGGCTACAAGATTCGCGGCCAGAGCCTGAAGAAGATCCCGTTTGCGATCATCGTCGGCGAGAAGGAAGAGCAAGCCGGCACCATCAACGTGCGCGAGCGCGAAAATGGTGAGCAGAAAGAAATGCTCCTTTCGGAATTCTTGGCTGCGCACGAGTTCGATCCTCCGCGGCGCCAAGCACCCCTCGCCGCCGAGTGAGCACGTCCGAATGAGAACGCCCCCGGGGCTACTCCCCGGGGCTACTGACGCTCATACGCGCCCGCGTCGAACCCATCGCCGACTGGGCGAGCATTTCCATCCAGGTCGTCGTCCGCGAGGCCTGAAGCCGTAGGCACGAGGTCCACTGCCGGTGAGTCCGCTGCGAGGCGGTAGTCGCCGCCCGGGGCGTCCACGAAGCTCGGATCGCCAGCGTAGTTTCCGGTCCCAGCATACGGGAGCTCAGTGACGCAGTACTCGGGCATGGGACACATCGAGTAGACGTTCGCGTTGCACGAGCCGCGAATGCCGCTTTCGAAGCTGACGTTTCCACGCACGACTGCATCGTTGGTCGCCGTACCACCGAAGCAGACGACGAGGGGCGGAAAGGTGCAGACGCCGGAGCCAATCAACGTGTTGTGCGCAATGACGCTCTGGGCACCACCGACCCCAATGGCGCTGGCGAAGCCATTGTAAGCCACATCGACGAGAAGGTTACCGATGACCTCTGACCCGGGCACGGTCGTCGAAACACCGCCGCCCGGTTGGGCCGTGAAGCGATTGCGGTGAACGATCGTGGGTCCCACGCCAGCGCAGTCGCTCGAGCAATCTGCGAGGAGAGCATAGTTCATCATCGCGGTGAACTCGGAGTCCGACACCTCGAGTCTCATGTCCCGCCCCTGGACGGCGTAAAATGCACCCTGGAACGCGGAGTCACGCACGAAGAGCTCGGTTGCGTCGGCGTTCACCAGGATCTGCTCTGGGTCGCTCGTGTCATCCACGGGGCCGGTGAGCATCAGCCCATGGAAATTGACGCTGCCACCTTGAAGCTGCAGCGCCGGGCTCACGTCGACCGGCACCTCCACCGAATTTCCGACGATGGTCACGTCGACGCCCGCTGGCAGAACGAGCGTGCTAGCGGGGGTCTCGAAGGCATCCACAGAAGGCACGAAGGCCAGATAAGGTTGCGATGCGCTGAGCTTGCCCACGGCAGTTTCGAGCGACAAGCACGGCTGAAGTCGCGACCCACAGCCTGCTCCAATGATCCCGCTCACCGGCCGTGCGTAGATGATGGCCGACTCGTCCTCGCAGATGCCATCTGGTCGGCACACGAGCGACGAACATTCGTCGTGCTCCTGGCAACCACGGCACGTTCCGTCATCGCAAACGGGCTCTGCCGCCATCGTGCAATGGGTTCCGTTCAGGCACTGCTGGCAGGCACCAGTCGACGCGCATTGAGGCCGATTGGCATCCACCGCCTCACACTCCTGGTCCGACTCGCAGGCCCGACACTCGCCCGCTACGTCGTCGCACACGGGCTCGACGGCCACAGTGCAGTCTCCGCTGCCTGAGCACATCGCTGGTTCGCCGCCGCTGCCGCCACCTCCGCCCGTACCCCCACCAGCTGGCCCGCCGCCGGATGCACCACCGCCTGCACTCTGGCCGCCACTGCCACCTCCAGGAGCGCCGCCACCCGGCGCGCCGCCACCCGAGGAGTTGTCCCCACCAACCGAATCGACCGCCCCACCCTCGCCAGCGTTCCCGCCCAGGGACCCGTCGACGACGATGCCTCGATCCGGAGGCGTGCAACTCTGCGCGGCACCGAAGCCCAAGCCGGCGAGCAGAAGGACCGCGTAGGCGCGCCCGCGCACGCGGTGCGGCGCCAGCCAGGATGCCCTGCGAGCCATCAAAATGCCCCCTTCAAGCCAACGAAGCCACCGCCCGGAAGCGGCGTAGCCAGCCAGCTCACGCGCGTGTCCCGTGCGGCCGTCTCGCGACTCGGGCTGCGCACCAAGGCCAGGATCGTCCCGCCAGCAAGCGCCGCCACCCCCACCGAGAGTGCAATGACACCGATCGTCTGTTGTGTGGCCGCATCCTGATCCAAGGCCGTGATCTCGTCGTTCGTCTGCGGCGAGCAGCCCCAGCCGCCACCACTGAGCGGTGTGCAATCGCTCTCGAGCAGCGCTCCCGCTTGACTGCTCTTGTCAGCTCCGGTCACGAGGAGGGTCACGCCCACCCCCACGCCGACGACGCCCGTACCCCAGAGGACGTACGACAGCACCCCGGGTCCCCGCCGCGCCGACTCCGGCTCTGCACTCCCGGTATCGGCGGGCTTGGCTGCCTCGCTCTTGCCCTCCGCCCTTTCGAGCTCGATCACGAGCTGGTCGGCCTGCCCCTCCTCGAGCTTGATGGACCCGGTCGTCTCACGGAAGCCAGGAGCACGCGCCACCACCGTGTATTCTCCCGGGTTCACGGGTGTGGCTACTTCGAGCAGGTCGACGGCCCAAGGCTTGCCGTCGACGATCAGCTCGAGGCCTGGCGGCACCTCGGGCATCACCTGCAGCGACAGGTGTGCAACCCGCTTGTCGACTGCAGCCAGCAGGGTGAGCGCCTCGCCACGAGCGGACTTGAAGGCCGGATTCGTCGATTCGGGCTCGTTGATGACGGACAGCAAGAGCTCTCGCGCTTCGACCAGCTGCTTGAGCTCGATGCGCGCCCGAGCCTCCATGACCAAATGGGGCGGCGCGTGGAAATGCTGATCGGCGCGCTCGAGGAGCTCCGCCGCGCGCGCGTAGTCGCCAGCATCGAAGGCCTGCTGGGCTTCCAGGGCCAAAGTTCGTGCGGTTGCCTTCCCTGCCGCCCAGGCGACGGACGGCGCAAGCAGCACGAAAACCAAGAGGAGCATCCCGGGGCGGAGACCGCGAAGCATGGGGCAGCCTAGCAGGCTGCTTGGAAAGCACCTCCCAAAAAACGAACGACTCCGCCCCAAAAAAAAACAGCCCTGCCCGAGCACGACCTGTCCGCAGTGCTGTCCGCAGTGCTGTCCGCAGTGAGGCGCGCAGGTGACTTGAGGCGCGCAGGTGACGGGCTCGACGGCCGGTGGTGGCTAACATATGATGACCACTAACTCATCACTGAAAGGCAGTTTCCGCCCAATGAACTTATCACGTCTTGGTATCCCCTTCTGTTCGGCCCTCGCTGCTCTAGCTTGCGGGGGTGGCTCGAGTGGCCATTCCTCGGTGCCACAGGACAAATCCACACTGGAGCTGACTGCGGAAGACGAGCGCGCCATGTGTTTGGCGTACACGCAGTACGGGATCGACACCGTCGGTTCAGCTGCCAACTACTGCAGATGGCAGGCGCAGGGCGCTGCAACCGGCACCACGGACGCAGACTTGCAGTCGAGCTGCGCGGTCGTGGACGACCTCTGCCAAGCGGACCCGCAGCAGGCGCAGGAGGCTTTCCAGTACTGGAAGGAAACGAACCTTGCCAATTGCGATGGGGCCTCGCCCCTCACCAACACGTTCCTTCGAAGCTACATCGAGTGCGACAACACGGTCGGCGAGGCGGAAACTTGCTCCGTCGAAACGATCGACAACCTCGGCAGCCTCAAGAACGTCCCCTGCTCCCAGTGGACCATGGCCCGCCGTGACACGGTCAACAGCGCCGACATCAACGGTGCGAGTTGTGCCGCCATCGCATGCCAGTAGTCCTTGGACCGGCGACGGCGTGATGCAGAAGCTCGTGCGTGAGCAGGATCAGCGCACTAGCTTCAGGTACTTCGCTCGCGGATAGCGGTGAACCAGCTGCCAGTCCTCGATACCGAGCTTGGCGAGGACGTACAGTGCCTCGCCATCGACGAGGTAGTCGTGGCCGCGCTGCTTGGCGAGCGCGGCGGCCAGGCGACTCGACTGAACGCGCGGCAAATCGATGGCCTGCTCGGGCACGCCAGGATTCCGTTTCACCTGCTCCAGGAGCGCTCGGCTCGCGATGATGCGCCCGTCGGCGCCAGCGATCAGGGGCTCCTCCAGCCCTGGCGCCTGCTGCCTGCCGAGCAGGTTGGTCAGCGCACTCAGCCAGATGGCCCCGTTCACGGCGCCCACGACCTCGCCATAGGCCGTAACCCGATGAGACAGCGCGATGCGCGGGATCCTGCCCAAAGGTCCGAACTTGGGCCGACTGACGTCCGTGCCAGCACTGTCCAAGGTTGCCGGGTACCAAGCAGCGCGCCGCGGGTCGTAGTCGGGCCGGAAATCGCCCCGTCCCGGAAACTGCATGAATAGGCCGCTCTCGAGCACCACCATCAAGCGCACGAAGCCATCGTGCTCGGCGGCCATCAGCGCTTCCTGCTCGGCGGTCGAGCGCAAGAGCGCGCGCTCGTCGAGCTCCGCTAGGTAGAGCTGGACCAGGTCGGTGCGACCGGCCGCAAGCCGTTGCGACTGTTCCTTGCTCTCTGCCGTAGCGCCGGGAAGGAACAGGAAGACCGGCTCGCGAAACGAGCGCAAGATGCCATCCACCGGGTCGCGAACGAGCCCCTGCACTCGACCCTCTCGCAAGTCGTCGGGCGTGGTGAGGTCGATGGTCAGCGCACCTGGCGGCCGCTCCGTCTCCAGGCGTACCCGTGCGGTGTGTGCCAGGCCGACGAGCTCCGCTTCGAGCCCAGTCAGGAAGCGCTGCACGCCTTCCGCATCCTCGAGCACCGCTGCCGTCAGCTGGCTCAGTGACTCGGCGTCCTTTTTCGCCCAAGCCGCGCGCTCGGCGGCACGCACGCTGCCCAGGAGCGCCCAAAGCAAGAGGCCCAGGACGACTGCTGCAATCGTCGCCACGGCTCGCCCTGGATGAGCCTGCACGTGGCGCGTCAGTTTGCGCGCCAACGAATCTGGCAGCGCGCGAACTTCCTCGTCCCGCAGGTAGGCGCGAATGTCGGCGGCCAGTGCATCGACGTTCTCGTAGCGGTCCTTCGGTGCTTTGGCTGTTGCTCGACCAATGATGGCCGACAGGCGCGGATCGAGATGGTCACCGTCTACGTCGACGTGCTCGCACTGCTCGCCCAGGATCGCTTGCCCATAAGCGACCGAAGCATCCTCGTGGGAGCGCGCGGTGCGCAGCGTCGCCAGCTCGAGCAGCATTAGGCCGAGGGCGTACTGGTCCGAGGCGGGACCGATTCTGATGCCAATCGCCTGCTCGGGCGACATGTATTGCGGCGTACCCATCACCGTGCCGAGCGCGGTGAGCACCGGACCCGAAGAAGTCTGCGCCGGCGTCTCCGCGGTAGTCCCCTCTGCAGCGACCGTTCTTGCCGTGACCATCACCTCGCCCGAATCGACGGCTAAGGTGGGAGCCACGCTGGATACGTTCGCACGGGCAGCGGCCAGCACCTCACGCGCCGCCTGGGCGCTCGGTACCACGGTCACACGCTCACCGATGTCGGTGCTGTCGTCGTCGGCCTCGACGCGAGCGATACCCCAGTCGGTCACCAGAACGACGTTGTGGGCACCGAGCATGACGTTGTCGGGCTTGAGGTCGCGATGCAAGACGCCGCGTCCGTGGGCGTAGGCGATGGCATCACAGACCGGCACGAGCTTGGAGATGCGGTCCTTCTGCGTCGGCACCGGGCGGTCGGTTCGACGCGGGCCGCTCGGTCCGAGCGCATGGCCCATGTACGTAGCCAGCGATTCCCCCTCGACCAGCTGCATGACGAAAGCGGGACCGCCGCTTGGGCTGAGCTCGAAGCCGTAGATGGGCACGATGTTCGGATGCTCGAGCTGGCCGCCGATCTGCGCTTCGCGCACGAAACGTCCCCACAGGTCCACTCGACTGCGGGCGTCAGCGCGCAGTTCCTTGATCGCCACTCGGCGTCCGAGCTTGCGGTCACGCGCGGACAGGACCTTGCCCATGCCACCCTCACCCAGCACACCGTCGGTCGAGAACTCCGCGCCGTAAGTCTGCTCGGCTGGCGGCACGACCCCCGGTTCGAAGGCTATGGCATCTGGCGACAGCGTGACGCGCGAACGGGTGCGCGAGCTCTCGGTCATGCGGCGCCGCTCGCTGCCCGACGCGCCTTCAGGTCGGCTTCGATCTCAGCCACCCGGCGATCGTCCAGCGGATAGAAGAGGAAGATGACGATCGACAGGATTCCGAGTGCCGACGGCGCGAGGCTCATCAGCAGCACCAAGCTCTCCTGAACTGCAGGGCTGGGCTCGACGTTGGCGCGAAAGCCGACGCTCGCCAGAAGCTGGAAAGCGAAGAAGCCACCGAACGCCCAAGCCATCTTCTGGCCCATGGTGGAAGCGGAAAAGACGAGCCCCGTCGTGCGGCGCCCCGACTTCCACTCTCCGTAGTCGGCGGTGTCCGCATACATGGCCCAAAGCAGGACCGGCAGCGGCGCCGAGGCGAAGGGCCCCAGCATTTCGAAAAAGAAGAGCCAGAAGATCTGCTCGCGCGGGATGACGAAGTACGCGGCGGTGGAGAGGATGGCGATGGCGAAGAAAATGACGAAGGTGGGCTTCTTGGGGAACTTCGAGGCGAGCGTCGCGGTGAGAAACACCCCCAGCACGGAGCACGCCTGGCCACCGGTGTTGAACACCGAGACGAGTCCATCGAAGTTGAGCGGGACACCGAGCAAGAGGACCTCCTTCTGGGTGTCCCCTTCGAAAACGAAGTACTTGAAGTAGTGGGCGAAGATCGAGCTCCGCAGCGCTACGTACAAGATGAAGGTGAACGTCGTGGCCAAAAGCAGGAGCCATGCTCGGTTCGTCACCAGAAGCCTCAGGTCTTCGAGCACCGAAACCTGGCTTTCCTTGGCGGGCGCCACCCGTTCCTTGGTGCCGAAGAACGTCAGCAGGAAGAAGCCGAGCGCCACCAGGCCGACGAGCACGAAAGACAGCTGCCAGCCGCGCTGGGGATTCTCGCCGCCAGCGCCGAGAAAGCTGGCCAGCGGTAGGAGAACGGCCGAAATGACCATCCCCGCCGAGAAGGCGAACATGAACTTCACCGAGGACAACCGCGTGCGGGCCGCCGGATTCGCCGACATCACGCCGAGCATCGCCGTGTAGGGGATGTTCACGACGGTGTAGAGCAGCATCAAGAGGTTGTAGGTGGCATAGGCCCAAATCACCTTGCCTGCGGGCCCCATGGCCGGCGTGGTGAACGTGAGCACGCCCACCACCACGAACGGAACACAGCCGAAAAGAATGAACGGTCGGAACTTCCCCCAGCGAGTGCTCGTGCGATCGGCCCACACCCCGATCACCGGGTCGCTCAGGCCGTTCAAGATCCGGCTGAAGAGCAGCATGCCGCCGAGTGCGGCTGCGCTCAGACCGAACACGTCCGTGTAGAAGAACGGCAGATACTTCATGAAGGTCTGCCAATAGAGGACAGACGCGAAGTCACCGCAGCCGTAGGCGAGGGTCTCCCGCAGGGGCAGCTTGTCCTCTGTCTCTTGCATGCCCCGGAAGCAAAGGGGAAGTCCTGGGTCTCCACAAGCCGCGCACGGTGCGTCGCCTGGAAACCTGGCCAGAAATCGTCCCCGTCGGGGAACAATTCAGCGGCTCGCTTGTTCCGGGGGTTGTGGCGGAGCCGAGGGCCCGCCAGCCTCCCGGCCCCGCATGGCGATCTCTTCCCTTCCCCAGACGCCCGTCCACTACACCCCGGCCAGCGTCGGGCGCGATCTGGTCTCAGGCCTCGTGGTGTTCCTCGTCGCGCTGCCGCTCTGCCTCGGCATCGCGCTCGCCTCCGGCGCACCGATGGCCTCGGGCCTGGTCGCCGGGGTCATCGGTGGCATCGTCGTCGGCTTCCTCAGCGGCTCACAGACCAGCGTGAGCGGACCAGCAGCCGGCCTGGCGGCGATCGTCGTCTCCCAGCTGGACACGCTGGGCGCGTTCTCTGCGTTCACCTTGTGCGTGGCCTTGGCCGGCATCCTGCAGATGGTGTTCGCGGCTCTCCGCGCTGGCTTTCTCGCTGCCTTCTTCCCGACCAGCGTGATCAAGGGCCTGATGGCAGCCATCGGCCTGCTGCTCATCTTGAAGCAGTTCCCCCACGTCCTCGGCCACGATCCAGACCCGGTCGGCGACATGGAGTTCGAGCAGCCGGACGGCGAGAACACCTTCACCGAGATCTTCGCCGCCATGTTCGACGTTCACGTCGGCGCGGCACTGATCGGCATCCTCTCGGTGGCGCTCATGGTGGGCTGGGACAAGGTACCCCGCCTGAAGAAAAGCTTGATCCCCGCGCCCCTGATCGTGGTCGGGTTGGGCCTCTTGCTCGGGGCACTGTTCGAAGGACGGGGCGAAGCGCTGCACATCCAGACTTCGCACTTGGTGCAGGTGCCGATTGCCACGGGACCCGGCGGCTTCATGGAGCTGCTCACCTTCCCGGACTTCTCGCGCCTCTTCAGCACCCAGGTCTTCGCCGGGGCGCTCACGCTCGCCATCGTCGCTTCCCTGGAGACGCTGCTCAACCTCGAAGCCATCGACAACCTCGATCCAGAGAAGCGTCACTCTCCTCCCAACCGTGAGCTCTTTGCGCAAGGCGCTGGAAACCTGGTGTCCGGCCTGCTCGGCGGCCTCCCTATCACCAGCGTCATCGTGCGCGGTTCGGTCAACGTGGCGGCAGGCGCCAAGACGCGCGTCTCGGCCATTTCGCACGGCTTCTTCTTGGCTGCGTCGGCGGTCTTGGTCCCGCACCTCCTGAACCGCATCCCGCTGTCTTGCCTGGCGGCCATTCTGCTCGTGACCGGCTTCAAGTTGGCCAGCCCCGCGCTGTTCAAGCGCACCTGGGCCGCGGGGCGCACGCAGTTCGTCCCCTTCATCGCCACCGTCGGGGCGATCGTGTTCATCGACCTTCTGATCGGCGTCCTGATTGGCCTCGGACTCAGCGTCACCTTCATTCTGTACAGCAACTTTCGGCGACCGTTGCGCAAGGTGCTGGAGCATCACTTGGGCGAGGACGTGCTGCGCATCCAGCTCGCCAACCAGGTCAGCTTCTTCAGTCGGGCGGCGCTCGAGCAAGCCTTGGGCGAGGTCGCTCCGGGCGGGCACGTGCTGATCGATGCCCGGGACACCGACTACATCGACCCCGACGTGCTGGACTTCTTGCAAGAGTTCCGTTCCAAGACGGCGCCTGCCCGGCAAATCGAGGTCAGCCTCGTCGGATTCAAAGAGCAATACAGCCAGCTCGCCGACGAGATCCAGTTCGTCGACTACACGACGCGCGATCTGCAGACCAAGATCACGCCCGAGCAGGTGATTGGGCTGCTCAAGGAAGGCAACCAGCGCTTCCGCAACGGCCACCGCCTGGAGCGGGACCTCGTACGCCAGATGACGGGCACCGCGCCAGGCCAGGCGCCGCTTGCCGTGATCCTTAGCTGCATCGATAGCCGCACCCCGGCCGAGTTGATCTTCGACCTCGGCATCGGAGACATCTTCAGCGTCCGCATCGCTGGCAACGTGGCGCGTGGAAAGATCCTGGGCAGCATGGAGTACGGCTGCAAGGTCGCCGGCGCCAAGCTCATCGCCATCGTGGGCCACACGTCCTGTGGCGCCGTCAATGCTGCAGTCGACTTCTTCCAGCGCGGCGTTTCAGGCAGCGAAGCCACCGGCTGCGCCAACATCGACAACCTCTTGAGCGAGATCCAGCGCAACGTCGACCCGACGCTGCTCGCACCACTCGATGCAGACAAGCCGACCCGCGCCCATGCCGCCGACTGCATTTCCAGGCAAAACGTGCTGGGAACGATGCGTCGCGTGCGCGAGCTCAGCTCCACGCTCACGACGCTGCTCGACGAAGGAAAGATCCGCATGGTCGGCGGCCTCTACGACGTGCAAAGTGGCGCCGTCGACTTCTTCGACGAGCAGGGCCAGGCGGAGTAGTGATACCCTCGTCCCATGCGAGACAACGTCGCCGTGGTGGCCGTGGCCGGTGGCACCGGCAGCGGCAAGACGACCCTCACTCGTGAGCTCGCGGCCGCTCTCGGCGAAAGCGTGGTCGTGCTCCAGCACGACTGGTACTACCTGGATCGCAGCCACATGACCGATGCGGAGCGCAGCCGGGTCAACTACGACGAGCCGGCCGCACTCGACAACGCACTCTTGATCGAGCAAATCGGCGATCTCAAGAGCGGCCGCGCCATTACGGCACCCGACTACGATTTCTCGACCCACACGCGCATCGCCAGAGGCCGGAGGATCGAGCCAGCCCCGGTCGTCGTGGTCGAAGGCATCCTGGTGCTCGCCATCCCGGAGCTCGCTGGCGCTTTCGATCTGCGCATCTTCGTCGACACCGCTGCCGACATCCGCCTCTTGCGCCGGATCAGGCGCGACCTGCTCGAACGCGGCCGCAGTCTCGACTCCGTGGAGGCGCAATACACCGGCAGCGTCCGCCCCATGCACCTACTCCACGTCGAACCCAGCCGCGCGCGAGCCCACCTCATCGTTCCAGAGGGTGGCGAGAACATGGAAGCGATCGACGTCATCGTCGGCCGCTTGAAGTACATGCTCCTGTCCCCCGATTCCGCCGGCTGACTTCAGCCGCCCGCTTTCGACCGGCCGCCCTCGACCGCCACGCTTCAGCCTTCCATTCCAGCCACCCCTGCGCATTTTGTTGTGCCGTTCGGGGGCCTCTCGGCAACTGCTTGATCGTGCGGGGACGATACACTTGCGGGGTGTTGGTCGCTTCGGTGGCGCTCGGCTGCGCTGGCCGGATTGCTGCGGACGGCGCGCCCGGTGACGACGCAGGGACCGGCGGGGGCACAGTCGGCGATTCGGGCGGAGGAGGGAGCGGAGTCGGCGGCACGCCAGTCGAAAGCGGCGGCGCCGGCGGCATGCCCGGGGCGACGGGTGGCCAGGCGGCCGGCACCGGCGGAGTGGAGCCGAGTACCGGGGGACAGCCCAGCGGCGCCGGCGGCGCTGAGGGATCGGGCGGGGCGGCCGCTGGTGGAACCGGAGGCGAGATAGCGTGCAGCTCCACGTGCTCGGCCGATCTGGAGGAGTGCATCGACGGCGAGTGCCGAGCGAGCGAGGCGGTCCGTGCGCAGACGACGACGGTCGACATCGCCGGCGGCACGTTCCTCATGGGTTTCGGAGAGCACGACAACACCTCCCCCGTGCACGAGCAGACGGTCGGGAACTTCACCATGGACCAAACGGAGGTCACTGCAGCGGCCTACTCACTCTGCGTCTCCGCAGGAGCGTGTGAGTCTTCCAACACGAGCGGGGACGGAGCGAACGAGGGCGCACCAGGCTACGAAAACTACCCGGTGAACTTCATCAGTCTCCACCATGCGGAGGTCTACTGCGCATGGATGGGCAAACGCGTGCCAACCGAGGCCGAGTGGGAGTACGCGGCCGGCGGAAAGCAGGGCTACGAGTACCCGTGGGGTAACGGCACACCGGCCGGGTGCATCGTGGGGGCCCTCAACCCTCAGCCGGAGCACGTCGACTACTTCCACGGCTGCGCCGTCGCTCAGTTCCCCCCAAACGCAAATGGCCTGCTCGACATGGGCGGCAGCATGTACGAGCTCACCTCGTCGCCGTACTGCGCCTACAGCGACGTGACGCCAACCGGGTACGTGCCCGGTTGCGATGCAGAGGACACCGATGACATCGCCGTACGCGATGGGGGCTTCGCCGCCATTTCGGTCACGCTGACGCGCGTGTCCCACCGCCAGCCGATGCTCCGCGACTTCGAGGGCAACCAGTATCTGAGCTTTCGCTGCGTGAGCGACGACTGATCCCAGCCTGCTCGGGCGTCAGTGCCTGAAGATGCGCGAATCGCGGGGCGAGCGATCGGAGATTGGCTCGACGGGGTCGTGATCGAGGTCGGCGCAGAGCACCCGCAGCCCGTCCTTGCTCTCGAAGGCGATGCTCATGGTCACGCAGCTCTGCGCGTCGCGAACGGACAGGTACGGCGGCGAGATGTGGACGCTCTGCGGCGTGCGAATCGCGGCCTGAAAGTAAGAGCGCCGGAACCAGTTGGACCCGCTGGCGTCGGCACACGGAGAAAGCCGCGGATCCACGTAGACGCCGCGATTCGACTCGGCATTGGTGCCCACCTGATAGCCGAGCTCGTCCAAGAGGTAGACCCGCTGCACACCCGCAACCGCCAGGAAGGTGGAGCACGCATCGAAGAAGGGGACGCCTTCTTCGATGGCGGCCAGGCAGGTCTCGAAACCACTGGTGAAGCACTGGAAGAAGTCGAGATCGAGCGCTTCTCGTTCGTCGGCGCCATGCTTGAGCGCCACGACCAAGCGCTCGAACTGGAGGCGCAGCTGTTCGGGCTCCGGATAGGCAGGGCCCGCTCCTGCGCTGGTCGCGACCGGACGTGCGAAATAGAACCCCTGGACGAAGTCCACGTCCGCCCCAAGCGCGATGAGCGCCTGCTTCGCGGTTTCGATGCCCTCCACGACGACCAGGCAGCCGACCTCGTGCAAGAGAGAGACCAAGCGAGGCAGGATGCGGCGGACGATTGCGCTCTCCTCCGCCTCGGCGATCATCGAACGATCGATCTTCACCAAATCGGGCCGCAGGCGCCAAATCCGCTCGAAGTTGGACTGACCCGCACCGAAGTCGTCGATGGCAACCAAGCAGCCAAGCTCGCGAAAACCGGCGACCGCTTCTGCCAAGAGCCGCTCGTCATGCACCTTGGTCTCGATGATCTCGACCACGACCCGATGGGGCTCGATGCCGGAGAGGCGCAGCATGCGCCCGAACTCGTCGATGACCGCCTGGCGATCTACCATCGCCGCCGGGTCCACGTTGAGGAACAGCCAACCCTTGTGCTCCTCGAGCGCGAAGTTGGCCAGGTGCACCTGCGAGCAGGCCTGGTGGATGCGAGCAGGTGAAAGGTGCGGCTCGAACTCGCTGAAGATCTCGGGCGGCAAGAGCTGCTGCCCGCTTCCGTCATCCGCCCGAAGCAGCGCCTCGTACCCGACCACGCGAGCGTGCGACGCGCTCACGATGGGCTGAAATGCCGAATGCAACGAGAGCCCGAGGACCTCGACACGCAGGTCCGGAGCTTGCGAAGGCAGGGGCGGGGGAGAGCTTTTGCGCATCGGGGCTGCGAGCGAACGGCCTTTCCAAGGTTCTCGCACCCCCGGACCGGGGGGGGCAAGCAACAAACGATCCGCAGCAGCCACGCTGGCCGGGCGGGTGCAGGATCGCCAGCCAAATCCAGCCGGCCGCGCATTGCCACCTGACCACGGGCGCGACTTGACCCCCGCGGTGCGGGCGGCACGCTGCCGCTCGTGCTCACCGTCAGCTCCATCCTGGGCAACCGGCAGGCCCTCGACGGCGGTGCCATGTTCGGCCACGTGCCCAGGCAGCTCTGGGCCAAGTGGGCAGAGCCCGACGCGCAGAACCGGATCGAGCTCGTCTGTCGCGCCTTCTTGGTAGAAGACGGTGAGCGGCGCATCTTGATCGAGGCCGGGGTCGGCGCCTTCTTCGAGCCGAAGCTGAGGGAGCGTTACGGCGTGGTCGAGAGCCACCACGTACTGCTCGATTCCCTTGCAGCCCGCGGGCTCACCCCTGCCGACATCGACGTCGTCCTGCTCTCGCATCTGCACTTCGATCACGCCGGTGGTGTGCTGCAGTCGTGGGAGGCCGGCCAGCCGCTCCGCTTGGCCTTCCCCCGCGCCGTCTTCGTCACCGGCAGAGTCGCGTTCGAGCGCGCTCACACACCCCACACCAGAGATCGTGCGTCGTTCGTGCCGGGATTGACCACACTCCTGCATGAGTCGGGACGCTTACGCTTGCTCGAGCCGGGTCAGGAGCAGAGTCCCGAGCTCGGCCCGCGCCTCTCCTTGTTCGAAAGCAGTGGGCACACGCCGGGCATGCTGCTGCCGCTCGTCCGCGGCACGAAGGTGACTGCGGCCTTCTGCGCCGACCTCGTGCCGGGCGCGGCGTGGGTGCACCTGCCGATCACCATGGGCTACGATCGCTTTCCCGAGCAGCTCGTCGACGAGAAAGCAGCGCTCTACCGCGCGATCGGCCCAAGTGGGATGTTGCTCTTCACGCACGATCCGCTGGTGGCCGCGGCGTCCTTGCGCGAAGACGCCCCCGGTCGCTTCGGCACGAGCGCGGAGCACGCGGAGCTAGACCGTCTGGACCTCGACGGACGAGTCGGGATATGAGGGCGCCCTGAAACGATGACCGTCTCGCTCTTCGACACCCTGACTGGTCGCGAGAAGCCGCTTTCGTGCCACGAGCCCGGCCACGTTCGCATGTACGTGTGCGGTCCCACCACCTACGACGACGCGCACATCGGGCACGCCCGGCCCTGCATCGTCTACGACGTTTTGGTCCGCCACCTGCGCTCCCAGGGCTTGCGCGTGACCTACGTGCGCAACGTCACCGATATCGACGACAAGATCATCAAGCGCGCAGGCGAAAATGGAGAGGAGCCCGCCACCCTCGCGGCTCGGATGTTCGAGTCGTATCGCACCGACATGGCGCGGCTCTGGAACCTCGAGCCCGACTTGCAGCCCAAGGTCAGCGACCACCTGGACGAGATCCGCGACCTCATTGCGCGCCTTTTGGCCAAGGGACACGCCTACGCCACCGCTGGCGACGTCTACTTCGAGGTGGGCACCTGCAAGGACTACGGGAAGCTGAGCCACCGAGACCTCGAGCAAATGGAAGCCGGTGCCAGCGAACGCGTCACTGAGGCCGAGCAAGAGAAGAAGCGACACGCGTACGATTTCGCGCTCTGGAAAGGCGCGAAGCCGGGTGAACCCAGCTGGCCGAGCGAATGGGGCCCGGGCAGACCAGGCTGGCACATCGAGTGCTCCGCCATGAGCATGCGTTACCTGGGTGAGTCGTTCGATCTGCACGGCGGTGGGCTCGACCTGGTCTTCCCGCACCACGAGAACGAAATCGCGCAGAGCGAATGCGCCAGCGGTAAGCCCTTGGCCAGCCACTGGATGCACAACGGCTTCGTGGTGGTGAACAAGGAGAAGATGTCCAAGAGTCTGGGCAACTTCTTCCGCCTGCGCGAAGCGTTCGA
>Ga0315912_10000949_pt1 | contig 40580 bp, 33 predicted proteins | sample VfabasoilMG_FD_204469 | JGI IMG/M metagenome (GOLD analysis project Ga0315912, IMG submission 204469) | Garden soil microbial communities collected in Santa Monica, California, United States - V. faba soil | ecosystem: Environmental > Terrestrial > Soil > Garden | place: USA: California... | reverse complement strand
ACAGGGCACCGTCCTTGGGCAGGATGCGCCCGCTGTGCGTGCGCTCGATCTCGGCGCGCATCGACTTGAGCACGTCCTCGAGCGTGCGGCCGTCGACGAAGTCCATCACCAGGTAGGCCATCTCGCCGTCGAGGCCCGAGTCGTGGACGCCGATGATGCTCGGGTGGTGCAGCGCCGCCAGGAGGCGCGATTCCTTCAGCAGCAGGAGCTGCTTGTCGGCGTGGTCGTGGCCCAGCGCCGGGATGATCTTGATCGCCACGTGGCGGTCGAGCTCGCGGTCGCGCGCCAGGTAGACCTGCCCCATCCCGCCGGCGCCGAGCACGCGCACGATCTCGTAGCGGTTGCGGAACAAGGCCCCCAGCGAGGGCAGCTGGGGCAGGCTCTCGCCGGCGCGGCTGGCGTCGCCGACCAGCTCGGCCAGCTTCTGCCGCTCGGCCTCGTCGGCGCAGCGCGCCTGGTACGTCGCCAACTCGACCGGCCGCCCCTCGGCGAGCTCGGCCAGGTACTCGACCGCCAGCTCGTCGAGCGAAGGGCGCGCGTCCGGGGGGTCTTGGCTCGGCATGGGCGAGAGGCTCTGGAGGTGGCAGGGGCGGCCCCGGCGCGATCGAAGCAGGTCCTCGGCGTGTCTCGGCGGGTCCCGGCGCGCGGCTCAGTTCAGGCCGGCTTCGCGCACCAGCTTGCCGAGCTCGAGCATCGCGCGCGCGTGCATCATGCGCGCCGCCGCCGGGCTCGGCCGGCCGGTCTCCTCGGCGACCGTCTCCCACGAGGCGCCGGCGTAGTTGCGCAGCAGGATCAGCTCGCGGTACTCGTCGGGCAGGCGCGCCAGGCAGTCCTCGACGATGCGCGCCTCCTCGGTCTTCTGCATGCGCGACAGGGGCTGCGTCGTGTCGGCCGCGAAGAACAGGCCGCTGGCGGTGGTGTTGCCCAGGCCGGCGGTCAGCGCCAGCGCGCGGCCCTGGTCGCGCTTGCGCGCGCCGTGGTAGTCGGCGGCGGCGATGATCTGGCGCTCGGCGATGCGCGCGAGCCAGTGGATCAGGCTGGCCTCGTCGCGCATCTCGAAGTTCTCCAGCAGGCGCACGGCCGTGATGAAGGTCTCCTGCAGGATGTCCTCGCTGTCGACGCGCTCGCGCAGGCGCGCGCCGAGGCGCAGCCGCACGATGCGCAGCACGCGGTCCTGGTAGCGCTGGATGAGGCGGTTGAGCGCCTCCTTGTCTCCACCCTGGGCGCGCTGGACGAGCTCGAGGGAGCGGGTGATCGGGTCCGACATCGGGGGGGGATCCGGAGCGCGGATTCTAGCCGCGGATCGACCCCGCCCGCGCACGCCGCGGCGGAATCGAGCTGCGAGCGGCGCGCTCCCGCCCCTCGATCCGCCGTCCCCGCTACCCTGGATTGCGCCATGCGCCCCCTCGCCCTGCTCGCCGGCCTCGCCGTCCCGGCCGGCCTCGTCAGCCTGTGGATCCTCTCACCCTGGCGTGAGCCGCGGGCCGGCGCGGCGCGCGCGGCGAACGAGGTCGCGACCACGCCGCTCGTCCCGGCACCGGCGACCCTGCGCGGAGCGGCCCGCACGCGGGCGCTGTTGGTCGGCATCGACCGCTACGCCGCGGGCTCGGGCGCCTCCTTCGCGCCGCTCTCGGGCTGCGTGTCCGACACGCGCCGCGTGCGCGCGATCCTCGAGCAGCGCTTCGGCTGGGAGCCGGCGACGATCCGCGTGCTGACCGACGAGCAGGCGACGCACGAGGCCGTCGTGCGCGCCTTCGACGAACACCTGATCCAGGGCGCGGACGCCGAGACCGAGGTGCTGTTCTGGTACTCGGGCCACGGCTCGCTGGTGCCCGACGTCAGCCGCGCCGCGGCGGCCGAGCTCGGCGGCAAGGACTCGACGCTGGTGCTGCACGACAGCCGCGCCGCGGGCGCGGACGGCGCCTACGATTTCACCGACGACGAGCTGCACTCGCTGCTCGACGCGCTCGGCCAGCGCACCGGCCGGATCACCGTGGTGACCGACTCGTGCCACTCCGGCGGCATGACGCGCGGCACGCGGCCGAGCCACCGCGTGCGCGCCGCCGACGACGGCAAGCTGCCGCTCGACCGCGCGCGCCTGGCGCGCTTCTGGCCCGCCGGCGTGGCCTTCCTCGACGACGGCGACGCGCGCAATCTGCGGCCCGAGCACTACGTCCACGTCTCGGCCTGCGCCAGCAGCGAGCTGGCGCGCGAACTCGACCTCGACGGCGAGGGGCTCGAGGGCCAGGGTGCGAGCTCGAGCGGCGCCTTGACCTTCTTCCTGACCGAGGCCCTGAAGCGCGCGCAACCCGGCGTCACCTACCGCGCGCTGGCCGAGGACGCCGCGGCGCGCCTGGCCGCGCGCGTGCCGGGCCAGAGCCCGTGGTTCGAGGGCGGCCTGGATCGCGAGCTCTTCGGCGCGCGCTTCCAGCCCGCGCCCGAGGGCTTCGCCGCGCGCGTCGCCGGTGCGGAGCTGCGCATCGAGGCCGGCCGCATCCACGGCCTGGCGGAGGGCTCCGAACTCGCGCTCCACGACCTGGGCGGCCGGCCGGTCGGCCGCGCGCGCGTGCGGCGCGTGACGACGGCGGCGGCCTTCGCGACCTGGCTGGAACCCGCACCCGCGGCGCCGCCCGAAGGCGCCCTGCGCGCGGTCGAGGAGCTGCGCGGCCGGCCCGAGGACGCGCTGGAGCTCTACTGCGCCGACGCCGGGCTGCGCGCGCAGGTCGCGGCGCTCGAAGGCCTGCGCCTGGCGGACCGGCCCGGCTCCGAGGCCTATCGGCTCGCGCGCGGCAGCGACGGCCGGCCGGAGTGGATCGCGCCGGGCGAGCTGTGCCTGTGGCGCGGCCCGGAGGTGGCGGCGGCGCGCGGCGCCCCGGAAGCCTCGACGCTCGGGCCGGCGGAGATCCTGCGCGAGCAACGCTACCGCGCCCTGCTCGCGCTGTCGGAGACGCCGGGCGGGCTGCGGCTCGAGGGTGCCTTCCGCGCGCCGACCCCGGAGGAGAGCGAGAAGTTCGCGCGAAAGGTCGAGCGCACGCTGGTCGATGCCCGGCTCGGGATCTGGAAGTCCGCGACGGGTGCCGCCGTCGGCCGCCTGTGGCGCGCGCGGGGCACGCCGCACCCCGAGCGCGAGCTCGCGCTGGTGATGCTCGACGTCACGAACCGCGCGACGAAGGCGGTGCACGTGGCGGTGCTGTCGGTCAGCGAGGACCGCCAGCGCTCGCTGGTGTGGCCGCCGGACGGCCAGCGCGACAAGCAGCTCGCCCCGGGCGAGACCGTCTCCGTCCCGGTCAACGTCACGCGCCCCGAGCAGTGGATCGCGGCGCGCCCGATGCGCGACCGCTACCTGCTGGTGGCGACGCTGCAGTACGCCGACCTCAGGCCCTTCGAGACCCAGGTGCAGCTGCGCGACACGACCGAGCTCGAGATGCCCGCCGTGCTCCAGTTGGCGCTGCCGACGCACCGCGGCATGAAGAGCGCGCGCGTCGACGGCGGCGATTGGGGCGTCGCGACGGTCGACCTGCTGGTCGAGGGCCTGCACTGAGATTCCGCGCCGGCTGCGGGTCGGGAGCCGTGGCTCCCGGCGCACTTGCGTCGTCACCGCCCGAGTGAGTACTGGCAAGTTGGGCCGCGATGAGCCAGGGTTGAGTCAGGACGGGCCGCCCGCGAGCCGCACCTCGGCCCGCGTTTCACCCTCCGCCATGCCGCACGCCACCCCGCCTGCCCGGTCCGCACCCCGCGCCGCGGAGGACGACTGGCGGGAGTCGGTCGCCCCGTATCAGGAGCCGGACCACAAGCGCGCCGTGTGGCAGGTGATCACCTCGCACGGCGCCTACGCGCTGGTGTGGTGCGCGATGTTCTTCGCCTGGCAGCTCGCCTGGTGGCTGGCGCTGCCGCTGGCGGTCCTGGCCGGCGGCCTGCTGGTGCGCGTGTTCATCATCTTCCACGACTGCGGCCACGGCTCGTTCCTGCGCTCGCGGCGCGCCAACTCGATCCTGGGCTTCGTCTCGGGCCTCTTGACCTACACGCCCTACCACGCCTGGCGCGGCGAGCACGCGCGGCACCACAAGTCCTCGGGCGACCTCGGCCGGCGCGGCATCGGCGACCTGTGGACGATGACGGTCGAGGAGTACCTCGCCGCCTCGCGCTGGCGGCGCTTCAGCTACCGCCTGGCGCGCAACCCCTGGGTGCTGTTCCTGATCGCGCCGCTGTTCACCTTCGTGATCTACCAGCGCATCCCGACGGCGGGCGCCGAGCCCCGTCACACGCGCTCGGTGTGGGTGATGAACCTGGCACTGGTGCTCTGGACGCTGCTCGGCTGCTGGGTCTTCGGCGCCCTGCCCTACCTCGTGCTCCAGGCGGTCGTGATGGCCGTCGCCGGGTCGGCGGGCGTGTGGCTGTTCTACGTCCAGCACCAGTTCGAAGACACCTACTGGACGCAGGGCGCGGAGTGGAACTACACGACGGCCGCGCTGCGCGGCAGCTCGTACTACCGCCTGCCGCGCATCCTGCAGTGGTTCTCGGGCAACATCGGCTTCCACCACGTCCACCACCTCAGCCCGAGCATCCCGAACTACCACCTCGAGGCCTGCCACCGCTCGGATCCGCTGTTCTCGTCCGTGCCCCCGCTGACGCTGCGCGCGAGCTTGCGCTCGGCCTCGCTGCGCCTGTGGGACGAGTCGAGCTCGCGCCTGATCTGCTTCCGCCAGCTGCGCGCACTGCGGCCCGCGCGCGTCCGAGCCCGTGCGCCAGCCGGCGCTCGGCCTCGGCGCGCACCGCCAGGCCGCGCGTGACGGGCCGCGCCTGAGCGCGCGCTCGCGCGACGGCGTCCGCCCTGCGGGAGCGCGAGCGAGCCGCTCGGCGGGAATCCCGGAACCGGCGGGAACTCCGGAGAGCGCGGCGGGAAACAGCGTCACCATGGCCAGATCGCGGACCGCCCTGCTCGTCCTGCTCGCCCTGCTCGCGGCTCCCGCCCGCGCGGGCGCCGCGCAGGACAGCCCCTTCCGCACGCCGGGCATGCCGCGCGCGCCGCAGCCGGCGGCCAACCCCGACGCGCACCAGGACCCCAGCCAGACCTCGCGCTTCGACAGCTCCTTCAACCCGGCCTTCTCTTTCGTCGTCGACACCGCGCTCGACCACACCTCGACCGACGGCGGCGCCGAGGACGGCTTCGACGCGCGGCTGCGCGTGCTCGAGTTCTCGGCCCAGGCCTGGGTCGACCCGACGGCCTGGGCCTACTTCAGCGCCGCGGCCGACGAGGACGTGGTCGAGATCGAGGAGGCCGCGATCCACTACACCGGCCTGGGCGGCACCTCGACGCTGCGCGCCGGACGCTTCTTCAACGACTTCGGCAAGCAGATGCAGACCCACGTGCACGAGCTGCGCACGCTCGAGCGCCCGCTGGTGCTGCGCACCTACCTGGGCGACGAGCTCGCGGGCGACGGACTGCAGTGGGACGCGTGGGCCGCGAGCGGCGACGCGACCGTGGTGCGCTGGTCGCTCGGCGCCTTCCGCTCGCTGCTGGGCGAGAGCGAGGACGAGGACCTGCCCGCGGCGGTGGTCGCGGAGCGCAAGGACGCCGAGGACATGCACCTGACGGCGCGCCTGACGGGCTTCACCGAGGTCGGCGCCGCCGGCGTCTTGCAGGCCGGGCTCTCGCTGCGCGCCGCGCCGGACTACGCCTTCACCTACGCGCCCAGCGGCGACACGGTCGAGGGGCTCGAGAACACGGTCTTCGGCCTCGACCTGACCTACGGCTGGAACGACGCCAGCGGCCTGACGCGCTGGACGCTCGGCGGCGAGCTGCTCCAGATCCGCGGTGACGTCGGCGCGGACGTCACGGACGTCGGTGGCGACGGCGACCCGACCAACGATACGCTGGCGATCGTGGACGACGACCGCAGTGGCTGGCTGGCCTTCGCCGACTACGCCCTGGACGCGCGCACGAACGTCGGCGCGCAGTACAGCGCGGTCGAGCTGCTCGACGGCGCGGGCTCGCGCGCCGGCGAGCTCGAGCTCTACTACACGCTCCAGTTCTCCGAGTTCCACCGCCTGCGCTTCGTCGCCAGCTCGTACGAGAGCGACCTCGACGACGACAGCCTGCGCTTCGCGATCCAGTACACGGCGCTGGTCGGCGCGCACGGCCACGGGGTGAACTGGTGAGCGCGCCCCGCTCGGCCCTGCTGGCCGCGGCGCTGCTGGCGCTCGCGGGACCGCTGTTCGCGCGCGAGCCGCTCAAGGTCGTCGCGACCCTCCCCGACCTGGCGGACCTGACCCAGAGCATCGGCGGCGAGCGCGTGACGGTCACGACGCTGTGCAAGGGCAGCGAGAACCCGCACTTCGTCACCGCCAAGCCCTCGCACCTGGTCGCGCTCAGCCGGGCGGAGCTCTTCGTGCAGGTCGGGCTGTCGCTCGAGTCGGCCTTCGTGCCCGGCTTGCTCGAGCAGTGCCGCAACCCGCGCATCCAGCCCGGCGCGCCGGGCTTCGTCTCCGCCGGGCAGGGTTGGACGGCGCTCGACGTGCCGGCGCAACTCGACCGCCGCGAGGGTGACATCCATCCCGAGGGCAACCCGCACGTCAACCTGGCGCCGGGCGGCGGCCGGCACCTGGCGGCGCGCATCCTCGCCGGGCTGTGCCGCGTCGATCCCGCTTCGAAGCCCGACTACGAGCAGCGCCACGCCGCGCTGCTGCTGCGCCTCGACGAGGCCGAGGCGCGCTGGAAGGCGCTCGCGGCCGGCTGGAAGGGCCGCACGCTGGTCGTGTACCACAAGGAGTACGACTACCTCGCCGCCGCCTCGGGCCTGACGATCCTGGGCTCGATCGAGCCCAAGCCGGGCATCGCGCCGACGCCCGGCCACATCGCGCAACTCGTCGCGCAGGTGCGCGCCCACCCCGGCACGGTGCTGGTCAGCGCCGTGTGGTCCTTCGACAAGCACGCGCGCGAGCTGGCGGCGCAGACCGGCGCGCCGCTGGTCGAGCTGCCGAACATGGTCAAGGGCCTGCCCGGCACGGACACCTGGATCGCGATGATGGACTTCGTGCACCAGCGCCTCGACGCGGCCTTGCGCAGCGCCGCGCCGGCGCCCAAGGCGCCGCCGTCCCCGGCGGGCGGATGAGCGCGCTGGTCGAACTCGAGGACGCGGCCTTCGGCTACGCCGGCCGCGTCGTGGTGCGCGCGCACGGCCTCGCCGTGCGGCCGGGCGAGTTCCTCGGCCTGGTCGGCGCCAGCGGTGCGGGCAAGACCACGCTGTTCCGCGGCCTGCTGGGTCTCGTGCCGCCGCTCGCCGGACGCGTGAAGCGCGCCGGGGCGGTCTTCGGCTACGTGCCGCAGCGGGAGACGCTCGACGAGCTCTTCCCGCTGAGCGCGCTGGAAGTGGTCGAGATGGGCGCCTGCGGCCGCCGCACGGGGCTGCGCGCTTTCGGCCGGGACGAACGCGCGGCGGCGCACGCGGCCCTGGCGCGCGTCGGCCTCGGCCCCGAGGCACGCGCGCCCTTCGCCGAGCTCTCGGGCGGCCAGCGCCAGCGCGTGCTGATCGCGCGCGCGCTGTTGGCGCGTCCGACGCTGCTCTTGCTCGACGAGCCGACCAGCGCCGTCGACCAAGCGGCCGAGCGGCGCATCCTGGCCCTCTTGCGCGAGCTCAACGAGCGCGAAGGGCTCGCGATCCTGCTCGTCAGCCACAACCTCGCGTTGGTGCGCGAGGCGGTCGCGCTGGTCTGGACCGTGCGCGACGGCGGCGTCGAGGTCGCGCCGCCCGGCGAGGCGCTCGGCGCGCGCGGGCTCGAGCGCCTGTTCGGTGGAGCTGGGGCAGCCGGGGCAACCGGGGGCTGAGCGTGGACCTGAGCTGGAGCGAGATCATCGAGCTCTTCGGCTGGGCCTGCGCGGCGGCGCTGCTCGCCGGGGTCGTCTGCCCGCTGGTCGGCGCGCTGCTCTACGTGCGCCGCAGCAGCTTCCACGGCATCGCCCTGCCGCAGTTCGCCGCGGCCGGCGTCGCCTGCGGCTTCTGCGTGCTGCCCTGGTGGATCGAGCACGTCGGCCTCGGCGCGCTCGACCTCGACGCGGCGCTGGCCGACACCCACCTGGCGACCAACTACCACCTCGGCTGGGCCGCGGTCTTCACCTTCGGCGGGCTGGCGCTGCTGTCGCTGACCGGCGCGCGCGCCGGCAGCGAGGTCGCGCGCCTGGCGGCCGGCTTCGCGCTGGCGGGTGCCTTGACCGTGCTGTTCACCCACGCCTCGCCGGTCGGCGAGCACTTCGTCGGCCAGCTGATGCGCGGCGAGATCCTGGCCATCGGCCAGCACGAGTTCGAGACGCTGTGCGCCGTGCTCGCGGCGGTGGCGCTGGTGCTCTACCGGTATCGGCGCGAGTTCGTGCTGATCAGCTTCGACCGCGAGCTGGCGCAGGTGCTCGGCCGGCGCACACGCGCGCTCGAGCTGCTGTTCCTGGCCGTGACCGGCGCGACGGTGTCGGTGGGGACGATGACGCTCGGACCGATCGTGCTCTTCGGCCTCCTGGTGCTGCCGCCGATCGCCGCGCGCGCCACGGCGCGCTCGATGGCCGGCTTCCTGCTCTGGTCCAGCGTGCACGGCACGCTGGCGGCCGGCCTGGGGGTGTGGGCGGCGCTGCGCTTCAACCTGCCGATGGCGCCGCCGATCGTGCTGGCGGCGGCAGTGCAGCTCGGCGCGGCGCAGGGCCTGCGCCTGGCACGCGCGCGCCGCGGCGCCGGGACAGCCCGGCAGGCGGGGCCGGCGTAGACCTCCGGCCGCCCGCGCGGCACGATGGCGCGCCGCGTGCAGCCCAGTGCGATCCTCCGCCGCAGCCGGCCGTGGAAACGGCTCGCGATCGCCCTGGGTGCGGCGCTCGTCGGCCTGTTGCTCGCCGAGGGCGGCCTGCGCGCCGTCCAGGCCCTGCGCGGCCGGCCCTACTCGGCCGACGCAGCGCGCGGCGAGGTCCGCGGGCTGGTCAGCCTGATGACGCAGGCGCTGCCCGACCGCGCCGCCGACCTGAACGCGACGACCAGCGAACAGCACCTGCTCCAACCCTTCATCGGCGTCGACCAGGCGCTCTCGCTCGCCGAGATGGAGAGCCAGCAGTGGGCCTTCCGCACGCCGCGCGAACCGCGGCCCTTCGTCGTGCTGATCCTCGGCGGCTCGGTCGCCGCCCAGACGGCCGGCCACTCCCAGGTGGCGATCGCCGACCGGCTGCGCGCCGACCCGCGCCTGGCCGGGCGCGAACCGGTGCTGCTGTGCCAGGCGCGCGGCGCGCTCAAGCAGCCGCAGCAGGCGACGCAGCTCGCGGCGCTGTACGCGCTGGGCTGGCGCCCCGACGTGGTGGTCAACATCGACGGGTTCAACGAGCTGGCCCTGGCGCGCGACAACGCCGCCCGGGACGTCCACCCCGCTTGGCCTTCGTACTGGGCCTGGGCGCTGCTCGCCAAGCCGCGCGCCGACATGAGCGACGAATGGCGCCTCGCCGGCCGCGTCGTCGCCCTGGCCGACGAGGGCGCGGCGCTGGGCCGCGAGCTGGTCGACTCGGCCTGCCTGTCGAGCGCCCTGTACGGCGAGCTCGCCCTGCGCCGGCTGCGCTCGATCCAACACCGCTGGGCGGCGGCCCAGCACGACTACCAGCGGTTCCTGACGCGCGACCGCGCGCACGACTCGAGCATGGGACCCCCCGTGCACGCGCGCGCGCCGGCCGCCGCCGAGCGCGCCGTCGAGATCTGGCGCGAGAGCTCGGTGACGCTGCACGGCATGGCCGCCGCGCACGGCGCGCTGTACGTCCACATCCTCCAGCCGACGCTGCACGACCGCGGCTCGAAGCCGCTGACCGAGGAGGAGCTGGCCAGCAGCGCCGGCCCGCCCGGCTGGGACGCCTGGGTCGAGGAGGGCTACCCGCGGTTGCGCGCCGCGGGCGCCGAGCTCGTCGCGCGCGGCGTGCGCTTCGTCGACCTGTCGCAGGTCTTCCGCGACTTCGCGCCGACCACCTACTTCGACGGCTGCCACTTCGCCGGCGCCGGCATGCAGCTCTTCGGCCGGCACGTCGCCCAGGCGATCCTCGACGCGCTGCCGCCGGGCTGAAGCGCCCGGCTCAACCGAGGCCGGTGCGCTGCAGGATCTCGCGCACCAGCTCGTCGACCGGCCGGCCGTCGGTGTCGAGCGCCAGCTCGCAGCGCGCGTAGGCCGGCCGCCGCCGTTCGAGCAGGCGCTCCAGTTCCTCCATCGCGCGCGGCCGGCCGCGCATCGGACGCGCGTCGCCCTGCGCTTCGACGCGCCGGTAGTGCTCCTCGGGGCGCGCGCGCAACCACACGGTGCGGCAGGCGCCGAGCAGACGCGCGTAGGTGCGCTCCGAACCGACGATCGAGCCGCCGGTCGCGATCACGCGCCGCTCGCCCTCGCGCAGCACCTGCTCGAGCGCCTCGGCCTCCAGCCGGTGGAAGCCGTCCGTGCCGTGCAGCTGGAAGATCTCCCCCAGCGACAGGCCCGCCGTCTCCTCGATGCGCTGGTCGAGCTCGACGAAGGGCGCCTCGAGCGCCAGCGCCAGCTGGCGCCCGACGGTCGACTTGCCCGCCCCGCGCAGGCCGACCAGCGCCAGGCGCTCGAGGCGCGCCGCCCCCGCGCCGTCGAGCAGCTCCGCGGGCGCGATCCCGAGCGCGCGCGCCAGATCCAGCAGGCGCAGCACGGACAGGTTCGCCTGGCCCGCCTCGGCCTGCGTGACGTAGCGCCGGCTGACGCCCGCCCGCTCGGCGAGGCCCGTGACGCTGAGACCCGCCGCCGTGCGGGCCGCCCGCAGCCGCTGGCCGAGATCGCTGAGAAAGCCCTGGTAGACCATGATCTGGGCGGTAGAATGCGCACCCGCCGACCGTTAGAGAACTATAGTTCCCAGCCCCCGCCCCACGCAAGCCCATGGCCGCCACCGCCGTCGCCAACGCCCCGGTCTCCTTCCAGACCCATCCCGAGCGCTACAAGCACTGGAAGCTCAGCTTCGCCGGCGAGATCGCGCACCTGACCATGGCCGTCGAGCTGCACGGCGGTCTGCGCGACGACTACGAGCTCAAGCTCAACAGCTACGACCTCGGCGTCGACGTCGAGCTGGCCGACGCCATCCAGCGCATCCGCTTCGAGCACCCCGAGGTGCGCTGCGTCGTGCTCAGCGGCGCGCTCGATCGCGTCTTCTGCGCCGGCGCGAACATCGTGATGCTGCGCAGCAGCACGCACGCGTTCAAAGTCAACTTCTGCAAGTTCACCAACGAGACGCGCCTCTCGATCGAGGACGCCAGCGCCCACAGCGGGATCAAGTTCCTCGCCGCGCTCAACGGCACCGCCTCGGGCGGCGGCTACGAGCTCGCGCTGGCCTGCGACGAGATCCTGCTGGTCGACGACCGCAACAGCGCCGTCAGCTTCCCCGAGGTGCCGCTGCTGGGCGTGCTGCCCGGCACCGGCGGCCTGACGCGCATCACCGACAAGCGCAAGCTGCGCCGCGACCGCTGCGACGTCTTCTCGACCGTCGCCGAGGGCATCAAGGGCAAGCGCGCCGTCGAATGGAACCTGGTCGACGCGATCGCGCCGCTCTCGCGCTGGAAGGAAGCCGTGCAGGAGCGCGCGCAGAAGCTCGCCGCCTCGCAGCCCAAGAAGACCGGCGCGGGCGTCGCGCTCGACGCGCTCGAGCCGCAGGAGACGCCGACGGCGCACGGCCGCGAGTTCGCCTGGCGCCACGTGCGCCTGGCGCTCGACAGCCAGGCGCGCACGGCCGAGCTCGAGCTGACCGTTCCGGCCGGCCCGCAGCCCCAGGACGCCGCCGCGGCGCGCCGCGCCGGGGCCGCGTGGTGGATCCTGCGCCTGATGCGCGAGCTCGACGACGCCGTGTGCCGCCTGCGCCTCAACCACCCCGAGATCGCGCTGGTGCTCGTGCGCGTGCGCGGCGACGCGGCGACCGCGGCCGCCACCGACGCCCTGCTGGCGCAGAGCGACGACGCCTTCGTGCGCGAGGTGCGCGGCCAGGTCCGGCGCACGCTCAAGCGCGTCGACCTCTCGGCCAAGAGTCTGTACGCCGTCGCCGACGAGGGCACCGTCTGGGTCGGCACCTTCCTTGAACTCTTGCTCGCGTGCGACCGCTCCTACGTCAAGGTCGGCGGCGAGGCGGGCGCGCGCTTCGGCGTCACGGCGCTCAACGCCGGCGCGCTGCCGATGTCTAACGGCCTGACGCGCCTGGCGACGCGCTTCTACGGCGCGCCCGCGGCGGCCGAGGCGCTGCTGGCGCTGCAAGGCGCGGCGCTCTTCGACGCCGCGCGCGCCGACGAACTCGGCCTCGCGACCTTCGCGCCCGACGAGATCGACTGGGACGACGAGCTGCGCCTGGCGCTCGAGGAGCGCACGGCCTTCTCGCCCGACGCCCTGACCGGCATGGAAGCCAACCTGCGCTTCCCCGGCCCCGAGACGATGGAGACCCGGATCTTCGGGCGGCTCTCCGCCTGGCAGAACTGGATCTTCCAGCGCCCCAACGCCGTCGGCGAGCGCGGCGCGCTGACCTCCTACGGCACGCCCAACCGCGCCGAGTTCGACTTCAACCGCACCTGATCGCACCCGTCCCACGAGACCCGCCATGCCCGGCATCGACTACAGCCAGAAGATCCCGAACAACGTCGACCTCGCCTCGGACAAGCGCCTGCAGCGCGCGCTCGAGGAGTGGCAACCCAACTACATCGAGTGGTGGAAGTCGGTCGGCCCGACGGACTTCAACACCAACGACATCTACCTGCGCACGGCGGTCAGCGTCGAGGCCGACGGCTGGGCGCACTTCGGCTACGTCAAGATGCCCGAGTACCGCTGGGGCATCTTCCTCGAGCCGCAGGACCCGGCGCGCACGATCGGCTTCGGCGACCACTACGGCCAGGCGGCCTGGCAGCAGGTGCCGGGCGAGTACCGCAACTGGCTGCGACGCCTGATCGTCACGCAGGCCGACACCGAGCCGGCCAGCGTCGAGCAGCAGCGTTTGCTGGGCCACACCGCGCCCTCGCTCTACGACCTGCGCAACCTGTTCCAGGTCAACGTCGAGGAGGGCCGCCACCTGTGGGCCATGGTGTACCTCCTGCACACCTACTTCGGCCGCGACGGCCGCGAAGAGGCCGAGGAGCTGCTGCAGCGCCGCTCGGGCAACCCCGACCACCCGCGCATCCTCGGCACGTTCAATGAGCCGTGCGAGGAGTGGCTGTCGTTCTTCTGCTTCACGATGTTCACCGACCGCGACGGCAAGTTCCAGCTGTTGGCGCTGGCCGAGTCGGGCTTCGATCCGCTGGCGCGCACCTGCCGCTTCATGCTGACCGAGGAGGCGCACCACATGTTCGTCGGCCAGACCGGCGTGGCGCGCGTGATCGAGCGCACCTGTCAGGTGATGAAGGAGCACCCCGGGAAGGACGTCAAGACCTACGGCGCGATCCCGCTGGAGACGATCCAGAAGTGGATCAACTACTGGAACAGCTCGTCGAACGACCTGTACGGCGCCGAGATCTCGAGCAACGCCGCGAACTTCTTCGGCGCCGGGCTCAAGGGCCGCGCCTACGAGCAGCGCTACGGCGAGCACAAGGCGCTGGAGGCGACCTACAGCCTCGAGCGCCTGTCGGACGGCCGCATCGTGCGCGAGGAGGTCGCGCTGCGCAATGCGATGAACGAGGTGCTGCGCGACGAGTACGTCAAGGACAACGAGAAGGGCCTCGAGTACTGGAATCGCGTGTGCGAGAAGCACGGCAACGAGTTCCGCTTCCGCCTGCCGCACCGGCGCTTCAACCGCCGCATCGGCGACTGGTCGGTGGCGCGCTTCGACCTCGACGGCCACCCGCTCGACGAAGCCGCCTGGCAGCGGTTGTCGCCGCAGTGGCTGCCGACCGAGGCCGACCGCGCGTACGTGAAGTCGCTGATGAAGCCCGTGCGCGAGCCGGGGCAGGTCGCGAGCTGGATCGCCCCGCCGGCCAAGGGCGTGGACGGCAAGCCCCTCGACTTCGAGTACGTGAAACTCTGAAGCAGGGCCGAACGACCCCCGTCCCGCCTCGCCTAGCCCCGCCTCGCCGGGACGAACGCCCCCGCCACGGGCGAGGATCCTGCGAGAAAACGGCGCTCCGCCGCCCCATTTTCGCCCGCTTCGGTTAGCACGGTGCCACGCGCGCCGCCCCGATCACTTGCCCCGTGCGGGCCGGCGCGCGCTCCGCCCCCCCACACCGAGAGTCGACACCCATGCCGGGGAGTTCCACGCCGGGCGCGCTCGCACGCCTCGGCCCGCGCTCGATCCTTGCCCACCTCGCGGCCCTCGTCGGCTGCGGCGCCGTGACCCAGGCCTTCCAGGGTCCCAACGGTCCGCTGCCGATCGGCACGCACGTCGCGACCTTCGAACTCGGCGCGCCCGACGACGAGTGGTTCGTGCTGCGCGGCACGCTGCCGCTGCCGCGCGGCGTCTACCCGCAATCGAACGGTGCCTATCCCTTTCGCCTGCGCGACGCAGCCGGCCTGCTCTGGCCCGCGCAGGTCGAGGTCGTCAGCCGCAGCGGCGAAGTGGCGTTGCAGGCCGAAGTGGTCGAGCTCCTGGCGCGCGTGCAGCGCCCGGCCGGCAGCGTCGTCGGCAGCCGGCTGCGCTACGAGGTGCTCGCCCACGAGCACCGCATGCAGGCGCTGACGGTCGCCGCGCCGGTGGCCCAGCTCTTGTCGACGCCCGGCGCGCTGATGCTGCGCGCCACGGACGCCTACGGCCACGCCTACGGCACCGACCTGTACGAGGACGTGCTCGCTCCCGGCGGCGACCGCTACAAGGTGCTGCGCAGCGGTATCGCCGCGCGCACGCTGTCGATGCACCAGACGCTGCAGCCCGCTGCGCCGGTCGGCGGCCCCCAGGCGACCCTGGCGCACCACGTCGGCGTGCATGCCTACGTGACGCACTGGGCGCAGGAGGAGTTCGTGACGCTCGACCTGCGCATCCACAACGCGCACAGCGGCCTGGACGATGCGACCAGCATCGACGATCCGCTGGGACGCCTGTACTTCGGCCGGCTCGAGCTGGTGCTCCCGGCCGGCTGGAGCGTGCTCAACGCGCTGCCGGATCCGTTCTTCGGCGCGGCCTACGCCGAGAGCGGGCGCACCGTCCAGCCCCTGGTCGCGCCGCTGGCCGCTGGCCGCCTGCACGTGCTGCCGCCGATGGCGCAGTTCGAGCGCCGGCTGGTCCTGGCGCGCACGTCGGCGGTGGCGCAGGCGCGGGCCCAGCTCGAGCAACAGACGCTGGCCTTCTGCCTGCCCGGCCAGGCTGCCGACGGCCGCGAGCTGTGGTCCTGGTGGAACCCGGCGACCGCCGGCTACTTCCCGCAGCACCTGACGCTGCCGCGCCTGACCGGCGTCGTGCCCGACGCGTTGCGGGCGTCGGACCAGGGCCAGCTCGCCAGCCGCCTGCAGCAACTCGCGAGCGGCGCCGCGGGGATCTGGCCGGCGACCTCGCCCGGCCTGGGTTGGGCGCAACCCTGGAGCGCGACCGACGGCGGGATGGTCGGCGGCTCCGAGATCTGGCTCTACGACGGCATCGCGACGGCCTGGGGCGCGTCGAGCGCCGGCTACCGCATGCACCAGCTGCGCCACCGGATGTACACCGACCGCCAGCCCAACGTGCTGTTCAACGACAACGGCTCGCCGACGCGCGTCGAGCAGTGGCGCGTGGCGGACAGCGTCCACGGCGACTGGCTGCCGGTCTGGTGGTTCAACGCGCCGATGCTGTGGGCCGCCGATCCGTTCGGCATCACCAGCGCGCCGCAGCACCAGACGCAGTGGGTCGCGGCCCAGAACCTGGCGCCGCTCTACGAAGCGCAGCTCCTCTCCTACCAGCCGATCGACGAATCGCACCTGGGGCGCTACACGCACGACGCCAAGGCGCTGGTGTGGCTGGGCAACGACGCGCTGGCCAAGGACGACCTGCGCGCGCAGGCCGAGGGCTTCCGCTTCTCGTACTGCGAGCTGCCCCAGGATCTCTGGGGCGGCGCGACCTCGACGGGCCTGTGGGCCCAGGAGCGTTACGCGGCGGCCCATCCCGGCAACGGCCTGGCCTTCGGCCGCCGCGAAGGTTGGGGCCTCGACACCGCGGCCGCGGCCTTCGCCACCCAACCCGAGAGCTGGCGCGCGCCGCTGCGCCCCTGGTTCGAGCGCATCCTGCAGCTCCTGCAGCGCGGGCAATCGACCTGCACGGGCTCGATCCAGGCTTCGCCGCTGAACAACGTGTTCAACGCGCAGTACCGCTGCCGCCAGTCGATCGAGGCCGCCATCGCCGAACACGCGCTGGTCGGCGTGCGCGAATCGGTCTTCCGTTTCCGGGACCCGCTGCGGCTGCGCGACCTCAACCTGGTGCTCAACCGCTCGTGGCAAGCGATGGTCTCGCCGCTGTTCTGGAACTCGGCGGGCCACGCGCCCAAGTCGCTGATCGCGCTCGGGCCCTACGACAGCTCGCAGGCGCTGTACTGCAGCTTCATCCCGGCCGACGGCGACAACGGCTACTTCGACAACTACCAGTGCTGGTCCTCGCTGGGTTACGCGCACGACCTGACCGGCCTGCCGATCTACCTGCAGCGCGCGCAGGAGATGACCGGGGGGACGCTGGGTGCCGCGCTGTTCGCCAACCCGCTCGACAACCTGGAAAACCGTGCCGCGCTGCTGTCGCGCGTGCAGGAACTCGGGCTACCCTGACTCGACTGGGGGGCGCGGCCGGAGGCGCGCGGGTCGGCTGGACCCGCGCGTGCGAGATGTCGCGTGCGCCTCAAGAAGCGCGCGCCGGTCCGTCGATCCCCTGCCCGGAAGACGGCGCGCGGCATCGCGCCAGGCAGAGGGAAGAATCCATGGCAGTCGGACTCACCCCGCGCGCAGTCGCTGCGCAGGCGGGAATCATTGGAACGTGGCTCGCGGCGCTGGTCGCGGGCTGCTCGGGCGGCGGCTCCGGCTCCAGCCTGGGCGGCGCCGACTACATCCCGAGCGAGCCGCCGGTCCTGGTCTTCGCGGCCGGGGACACGGTGGCGCAGGTCGAGCTCGAACTGCCGGCCGCCGACCCCTTCGTGCTGCGCGCCACGCTGCCCGTGCCCCGGCGCGTGCACCCGCGCGGCGACGGCCTGAGCGCCTTCGAGTTCGTCGATCCCGAAGGGCTGGTCTACGCCGCGCAGGTCGAGACCGTCACGCGCTACCCGGCGATCGAGGACGGCGCCGACGTGGTCGAGGTGCTGGCGCGCGTCGCACGGCCGGCCTCGGCCGTGCCCGGCCAGCGCGTGCAGTTCGGCGTGCGCTTCCAGCCCAGCGCGCCCGCGCCCCTCGCGGCCGACCCCGAGGTCGACGCGCTGCTCGCCACGCCCGGCGCGCTGGTCGCGCGCAGCCATGACGCCTTCGACCACCGCTACTCGGCCGACTTGTGGAGCGCCGTGCGCGCCGGCGAGCCGGTGCGCGCGCTGCGCACGGGGGCGATCGCCGACCAGCGCGTGACGCACTCGGTGCTCTTGCCCGAGGTGCCCGAGCCCGGCGCCACCGGCACGCTGCCGCACATGTTCGGCGTGCACGCCTACTTGACGCGCTGGGCGGGCGAGCCCTTCTTCTCGCTCGACCTGCGCGTGCACAACGCGCTGTGCGGCAACGTGCTCGGCACCGACGTCGAGCAGCCGCTGGCGCAGCTCTACTTCGAGGACTTCGAGCTGCTGGTGCCCGACGGCTGGGTGGTGCTCAACTCGATCGAGGACCCCTTCGCCGGCACGGCCTACGTCGACGGCACGTCGAACGTGCAACCCCTGGTGCGCCGCATCGGCGACGGCACGCTGCACGTGATCCACCAGACGGGCCAGTTCGAGCGCCGGCTGGTGGTCTGCCGCGCGGGCCACGAGGCGCGGGCGCTCGAGCACCTGCGCGAGGCCGGCCTGGCCTTCTGCCGCTCCGGCACGAACGCCGGCGGCATGCCGCTGTTCTCGTGGTGGAACGAATCGACGGCGCGCTACTTCCCGCAGCGCCAGGAGCTGCCCTACCTCGAGAGCGTCGGCGCGCAGACGCTGCGCCAGGCCGACGCGGCCGAGTACGCCAGCCGCGCCAGCTCCGTCGCCACGGGCAGCGCCGGCACCTGGCCGCTGGTCTCGCCCGGTCTCGGTTGGGCGCACCCCTGGGGCGTCTCGGAGGCCGGCATGGTCAGCGGCCTCGAGATCCACCTCTACGACGGCGTGACCACCGCAGCGGGCGCGTCGCGCGACGGCTACCGCTTGCACCAGTTGCTGCACCGCATGCAGACCGATCGCCAGCACAACGTGCTGTTCGAACTCGACGGCGACGCGACGCGCTGGGAGACCTGGGCCGTGCACGCGCCGCAGGGCAGCTTCCTGCCGGTGTGGTGGTACAACTACCCGATGCTGTGGGCCGCGGACCCCTTCGGGTTCAGCCTGGCGCCCACCTTCCAGAACGAGCACGTCGCGGCCACCGGCCGCGCGCCGGCCTACGCGCAGGCGCTCCTGAGCCACGAGTCGATCGACCAGGCGCACCTGATCCGCTACACGCGCAATCCCAAGGTGCTGGTCTGGCTGGGCAACGACGCGCTGGCCAAGGACGACCTGACGGCCCAGGCTGAGGGCATCCTGTTCACCTACACCGACCTGCCGCAGGACCTGTGGGGTGCGGTGATCCCGACCGGCCTGCTGGCGGCGCAGACCTTCGTGCAGGCCTACCCGGGCAAGGGCGTCTTCTACGGCCGCGGCGAGGGTTGGGGCCTGGACCTCGTGTCGGCGGTCTACTCGTTCCAGACGCGCGAGTGGCGCCAGCGCGCCGAGCCCTGGTTCGGCAAGGTGCTGGCGATGCTCGAGCGCGGCCAGTCGAGCTGCTCGGGCCTGATCCAGAACACGCCGCTGGGCAACGTCTTCAACGGCCGCTACGGCTGCCACCAGTCGATCGAGGCGGCGATCACCGAGAACGCGCTGGTCTCGATGCGCGAGAGCGTGTTCCAGGGCCACGACCTGGCGCGCACCGCGCAGGTCAACCGCGTGCTGCGCCGCTCGGCCTACGGCATGATCGGCCCGCTCAAGTGGTCGAACGCCCACAAGGGGCCCTGGGCGCTGATGGCCGTGGCGCCGGCCGACATCACCCGCCCGCAGTTCTGCTCGTACGTGCCGTCGGACGGCAACTACGGCTTCGCGGACAAGTACCAGATCTGGTCGACCTTCGCCTACGGCTACGAGGTCAGCGGCGACGTGCGCTTCCTGAACAAGGCCAAGGAGGCGCTGGGTGCGGCCGACGTGCACGCGCTGGAACTCAACCCGCTCGACAACCTCAACAACCGCTGCGCGCTGCTGGCGCTCGTGCAGCGCCTGCCGTGAAGACCGCGAGGAACCGCATGCAACGCTTTTCACCCGCCGAGACGCCGCGCGAAACGCTGCTCGAGCTCGCGTGCGAGCTCTTCGCCCACGGCCGCATAGGCGCGGCCGTCGTAATGTCCGTCGTACGGCAGCACGTGCAGCCGCCCGTCGGCGCGCCGCTGCGCGCGCAGCGCGGGCAGGAGGTCGAGCCCGGCCAGCCCGGCCACCGCCGCCAGCGACAGGACGCGCGGCGCCGCTGAGCCGCGCTCCTCGTCGACGGCCACCAGCGAGCTGGGCGGCAGGACCGCGACGAGCACGGCGAAGTCGTGCTGCTGGGCGAGCGCCGCCAGCGTGGCGAGCGAGCGCGCCAGGCGCGCGTAGCCGGCCTCCAGCGCCGCCGGCGTCGCGGCGCGGTAGTGCGCGTCCTGCCAGGCGTCGTGGAGCTTCATCACCAGCGCCGAGCTGCGCAGCAGCTGCGTGCGCTCCCAGGACGCGGCGCGCTCGCCGTCGAAGGGGCCGCCGACGTCGAAGCAGAAGGGCTGGCCGGCGGCCACGCGCTCGGCCAGCGCGGCCGGGTCGACCTCCTCGAGGTCGTTGGGGAACCAGACCAGCACCACGACTTCGGGCGCCACGCGCGGCGCGAGCTCGGCGATCAGCGCGAGCTCCTGCTCGGTGGCGTAGGCGCGGTGGCCGGCGTTGAGCACGTGCGCGCGCGGCGCTCCCGCAGCGCGGCGCCGCGCGAGCGCCGCCTCGAGCTGGCCGGGGATCGTGTCCGCCTCGGCCACGCCCTGGCCGTAGACGAAGCTGTCGCCGACGCACAGGACGCGCGGACCGTCCGGGCCCTCGGGGGCTTCCGCGCCGCGCAGGCCCAGGGCGTTGACCCGCACCTCGTGCTCGTAGGTGTAGTGCCGCGTGCCGGGCACCATCGTGTAGCCGCGCGCGGCGTGCGGCAGCACCTCCATCAGCGGCGTGCGCTCGGACAGCGGCGCGCCGTAGAGCAGGCGGCAGGCGAGTTCGCCGAGCAGCAGCGCCCCCAGGCCGCCCAGCCCCAGCGCGAGGAGCGCGCGCGGCCAACGGCGGCGGCGGATCGCGGGGGCAGCGGTCGGCGCCTCGCTCATGCGCGCGGATTGTGCGTGGAGCTCGGGCCGATTGCACGCCTGGAGCGCGCTCGTGTGCGGCCGCGCGGCGTCCGGACGCGTGGCAGCGGCGCCCCGCATCTGCTATCCAGGCCGCATGAGCGAGGCGCGCCGCGTGCTGTTCCTGAGCGAGAAGTTCCCCTGGCCGGTCGACGACGGCGGCCAGGCGCGCACCTTCCACGTGCTGCGCAGCCTGGCGCGCAGCCGGCCGGTGACGCTGATCGGCCACGGGCCGGCCGATCCGGCGCACGTGGCGCCGATCGAGGCGCTGGGGGTCGAGGTGGTCGACGCCGGCCAGCGCGCGCCGCGCCTCATGGCGCCGGCGCACGCGGCGCTGGCGACCTTCACGCGCGCGCCGCACCCGCTGGGCAAGAACCGCTCGCGCGCGATGCTGCGCACTTTGCTCGAGCGCCTGGCGCGCGGCGACGTGCGCGCGGTGCACTTCAACCATCTCGACACGGCGCAGTACGTCGAACGCCTCGGGCCGTTGCGCGCGGGCGTGCGCTGCGTGTTCGACACGCACAACGTGCTGACCACGATGTACCAGCGTTTCCAGCAGACGGCGCGCAACCCGCTGTCGCGCGTCTACCTGGGGCTGCAGTGGTCGAAGATGAACCGCTTCGAGCGCGAGATCATGAAGCAGCTCGACCTGGTGTGCGTGTGCTCGGAGCTCGAGCGCGAGCAGCTGCGCACCTGGGGCGTCGAAAAGGTGCTGGTGGTGCCCAACGGCGTCGACACCGAGTACTTCGCCCCGCCGCCCGAGCCGCGGCTCGACCAGCCGCTGCGCATCGTGTTCACCGGGGCGCTGGGCTACCCGCCCAACGCCGACGGCGTGCGCTGGTTCCTGGACGAGGTCTGGCCGGCGATCGAGCGCGCGCTGCCGGGGGTGCGCTTCACCGTGGTCGGCAAGGAGGCGCCGGCCGAGCTGACGGCGCGCGCCGTGCCGGGGCGCGTCGAGTTCACCGGCTACGTCGACGACGTGCGGCCGCACATGCACGGGGCGGCGGTCTTCGTCTGCCCGCTGCGCATCGGCGGCGGCACGCGGCTCAAGATCCTCGACGCGCTGGCGCTCGGCCTGCCGGTGGTCTCGACGCGCATCGGCGCCGAGGGCCTGGCGGTGACGCCGCGCGTCGACATCGAGCTCGCCGACCCGCCGGGCGAGTTCGCGCGCGCCGTGATCGAGCTGTGCCAGGACCCGGCGCGCCGCGAACGCCGCGCGCGCAGCGGACGCGAGCTGGTGGTGACGCGCTACGGCTGGGAGGGCGTCACGCGGCCGCTGGTCGAGCGCCTCGAGAGCTGGAGCGCGAGCCCGCCGGCATGAAGGGCTGGTTGGACTTCTCCGGCGCACCGGCGCTGCTCGTCCCGGCGCGCCTCGTCCCGCTGTGGCGCGGCTGCGTCGACCCGGCGACCGGCGAACACGCGCTGCCCGACTTCGACGGCCCGCGCACGGACTTCGACCGCGCCTGCGCCGCCTTGATGCAGAGCGAGTGCGCGACGCTCACGCTGGGCGGTGGGACACTGCTCGCGCTGGAGCTGGAGACGGACCACGTCGTGTGGGATCCGGAGGCGCTGATCGTGTCCGACACGACGGAACCGCTGAGCGCCGACGCGCTGGCGCGCGCCACGTGGACGGCGATCGGCCGCTGGCGCACGCAGGCCGCCGAGCACCTGCTGATGAACGCGGCCGCGGACGGAGCGGCGCTGTGCGACGACGAGTGGCTGCCGGTCCGGCTTCCCGTCGGAGAGCTCGTCGTCGAGCGCGCGAGGATGGACTACGTGACCTTCGTCCGGCTGCGCCCGATCGACGGCTGAGCTTCGCCACGCGGCGCATCACGATCGGCGGCGGGCTCGGTCAGCGAATCTGTCACTCGCCCCCGCTCTCCGGGCTCTCGGCCTGCCCGCGCAAGATCTGCAGCTTGTTGGCAGGAGCATCGGGAGCCAGGAAGTCGGGGATGGTCCTCGCTGTCCGGCGCGGCCTGGAGAGGAACTCGACAGGCCATTCGGTCCGCCGCTCGCGAGTGACGTGCTCGTAGCAACCCGGCGTCGGCTCGGCGATGTGCTCGCGCTGCAGGATCAGCGCCAGCGGCTGCTCTGCGCCCGGTATCGCGCGCGAGCAAGCCTCGGCCTCTTCGTAGGTCGCAAAGGCGTAGTAGTAGTCGTTCCCGTTGTCCTCATCCGGCGCGCCCTGCTCGGGGTGACACCACACCCGGTACTCCAGCACCTGGTCCCAGACGAAGCCCCCACCGGCGCCGGCCGGCGCGGGGTAGGTCCCCACGAGAGCCGGGTCCGACACATCCGGGTAACGCATGGGTGCGGTCAACTGCTGGAGCCGGCTCCGCTCTCCTCACGCCGCCGACACGTCAATGAAGGTCGAGTCCGAGCTGGGCTTGGGGATCGGCAACCCATCCCTGCGCAGCCCGTCGAGATGAAACGCGATCGCCTCCTGCATTCTCTTGATCACGACAGGACGCGTCTTCCCGGTCGACACACAGCCTGGAAGGTCGGGTGCGAAGGCCCCGAACCCGGTCTTCGACTTCTCGATCACCACGAGGTACTTCATGCCCTGCCGGCTCACCCGAACTGGATCCCCTGCGCCAGCGGCAGGTCCTTGGACCAGTTGACGGTGTTCGTCTGGCGGCGCATGTAGGCCTTCCACGCGTCCGAGCCCGACTCGCGGCCGCCGCCGGTCTCCTTCTCGCCGCCGAAGGCGCCGCCGATCTCCGCACCCGAGGTGCCGATGTTGACGTTGGCGATGCCGCAGTCGGAGCCCGTGGCGGAGAGGAAGCGCTCGGCGCTGCGCACGTCGCGGGTGAAGATCGCCGAGGAGAGCCCCTGCGGCACGGCGTTGTGCTGCGCGATCGCGTCGTCGAGGTCCTGGACGCGGATCACGTACAGGATCGGCGCGAAGGTCTCCTGCTGCACGGCGCGGTAGCGGTTCTCGGCGCGCACGATCGCCGGGCGCACGAAGTGGCCCTGGGCCAGCTGGCCGGGCAGCTTGAGCACCTCGCCGCCGTAGAGCACGCGCCCGCCCTCGAGCTGCACGTCGGCCAGCGCGCGCTGCATGCCGTCGACCGCCGCGCGGTCGATCAACGGGCCGCACAGCGTGCCGGGCTTCAGCGGGTCGCCGATCGTGATGCCGGCGTAGGCGCGCGCCAGGCGCTTCTCGACCTCGGCGGCGACCTTGTCCTGCACCAGCAGGCGCCGCGTGCTCGTGCAGCGCTGGCCGGCCGTGCCGACCGCGCCGAAGACCACCGCGCGCAGCGCGAGGTCGAGGTCGGCGTCGTCGAGCAGCACGATCGCGTTGTTGCCGCCGCACTCGAGGATCGCCCGCGCGTAGCGCGCACCCAGCCGCGCCGCGACGCCGCGGCCGACCTGCGACGAGCCGGTGAAGGACACCAGCGGCAGCCGCGCGTCGTCGACCAGGCGCTGCGCGACGTCGTCGTTGGTGCCGATGCACAAGCTCGCCAGCGCGCCGAAGCCCTCGGGCTCGAGGACACGCCGGGTCACGTTGGTCATCGCGATCGCGGTCAGCGGCGCCTTGGGGCTCGGCTTCCACACGCAGGCGTCGCCGCAGACGAAGGCCAGCATCGCGTTCCAGGCCCACACCGCGGCCGGGAAGTTGAAGGCCGTGACCACCCCCACCGCGCCCAGCGGATGCCAGCTCTCGCGCATCGCGTGGCCGGGCCGCTCGGAGGGCAGCGTCAGGCCGTAGAGCATGCGCGACTGGCCGACGGCGAAGTCGGCGATGTCGATCGCCTCCTGGATCTCGCCCAGCCCCTCCTGGTGGATCTTGCCGACCTCGAGCGCGACCAGCGTGCCGAGCGCCTCCTTGTGCTCGCGCAGCTCGTTGCCGATGCGGCGCACGATCTCGCCGCGGCGCGGCGCGGGCACTTCGCGCCAGCGCAGGAAGGCGGCGTGCGCGGCGGCGGCGCAGGCGTCGTAGTCCTTGGCGCTCGCCTGGCGCACGCGGCCCAGCACGGCGCCGGTGGCGGGGTTGGTGCTGACCAGCTCGGGGCCGGTGGTCTTGAGCCACTTGCCGTGGTAGGCCCCGCTGTGGACGGGGTCGATGCCGAGCTGTTTGAGGAGCGTCTTGGGGGCGACGGTGGCGCGGGTCATGGCGCGGAAGATACTGGCCGGCGGGCCGGGATGCGACGCAGGGGCGATCGACGCGGCGGCGCTCGCTGGCTATCCTGTTCGCCCTCCATGGCGGAAAACAAGATCATCTTCCAGCTCCACGACCTGCGGAAGTACTTCGGCCAGCGCGAAGTGCTCAAGGGCATCTCGTTGTCGTTCTTCGGCGACGCCAAGATCGGCGTCATCGGCGCCAACGGCGCGGGCAAGTCGACCCTGCTGCGCATCATCGCCGGGCTCGACAAGCAGTTCGAAGGCACGGCCAAGGCGGTCGGCGACCTGTCGATCGGCTACCTGGCGCAGGAGCCGCCGCTCAACGAGGAGCTCGACGTGCTGGGCAACCTGCGCGAGGCGGTCAAGCCGCTGCTCGACATCGAGAAGCGCTACAACGAGCTGGCCGAGGCCGGCGACATGGGCGCCGAGTTCATGCACCTCTCCGAGCTGATCGAGCACCAGGAGATCTGGGAGCTCGACAGCCGGCTGGAGCAGGCGGCCACGGCGCTCAAGCTGCCGCCCTTCGACGCGGACGTGAAGAAGCTCTCCGGTGGCGAGCGAAGGCGCGTGGCCCTGGCGCGACTCCTCTTCTCGAAGCCCGACCTGCTGCTGCTCGACGAGCCGACCAACCACCTCGACGCCGACACGGTCGAGTGGCTCGAGCACCACCTGAAGGAGTACCACGGTGCCGTGATCCTGATCACGCACGACCGCTACTTCCTGGACAACGTCGTGGGCTGGATGCTCGAGATCGAGCGCGGCAAGGGCATCCCCTACAAGGGCAACTACTCCGACTACCTGGCCGCGAAGCAGAAGATCAACGAGGAGCGCTCGAGCAAGGCGGCCGACACCGAGAAGATCCTCACGCGCGAGCGCGAGTGGCTCGGGCAGTCGCCGGCCGCGCGCCGCAAGCGCGCGAAGTGGCGCCTCGACCGCTACAAGCAGCTGCTCGAGGAGAAGGCCGAGGCGGCCGTCGACGTCCTCGACCTGCGCATTCCGCCCGGGCCGCGCCTGGGCGACAAGGTGATCGAGTTCCACAAGGTCACGAAGGGCTACGGCGGCCGGACGCTGATCAAGGACCTGTCGTTCGAGATGCCTCCGGGGTCGATCCTCGGCATCGTCGGCGCGAACGGCATGGGCAAGACCACGCTGCTGCGGATGATCCTGGTACAGGAGAAGCCCGATGCGGGCAAGGTGACGATCGGCAGCACGGTGATGCTGCGCTACCTCGACCAGTCGCGGGCCATCCTCGACGACTCGAAGTCGGTCTACGACAACATCACCGAAGGCAACCCGCAGATCGCCTACGGCGGCAAGACCCTCGACGGACGCGCCTACGTCGCGCGCTTCAACTTCAAGGGCGAGGACCAGCAGAAGATCCTGGGCGAGTGCTCGGGCGGCATGCGCAACCGCGTGCTGCTGGCGAAGATGCTGCGCGAGCCGGCCAACGTGATCATCATGGACGAGCCGACCAACGACCTCGACCTCGACACGCTGCGCGTGCTCGAGGAAGCGATCGGCGCCTATCCCGGCTCGGCGATCGTGGTCAGCCACGACCGCTACTTCCTCAACCGCGTCGCCACGCACATCCTGTCCTTCGAGGGCGAGGTCGTGGAGGGCAAGGGCCCCGAGATCCACTTCCGCGAGGGCGACTACGAGGCCTACCACGAGTGGCGCGAAGAGGATCGCAAGAAGCGCGGGGTGGACCCGGTGTCGAAGGCCGGGAAGTACCGCAAGTTCTTCCGCGACGACTAGGGCGGGTCGGCATGCCGCGACCGCGCCTGGCGACGAGGGACGAGCTGGTCTTCGCGCCCGAACTCTCGCTGGCGCGCGGGATCCTGGAGAGCTACGAGCCGTGGAGCGCCGAGCAGGCCGCGACGCGCGCGCGCATGCTGGCCTTCGTCGACGAACACCCCGAGGACGCGCACCTGCGCACGCTGCTCGTCGGCCACCTGACCGCCAGCGCGCTCTTGGTCGACGCCCGCCGCGAACGCGCGCTCTTGACCTTTCACAAGAAGCTCGGCCGCTGGCTGCAGCTCGGCGGCCACTGCGACGGCGACGCCAACCTGCCGGGCGTCGCGCTGCGCGAGTGCCACGAGGAGAGCGGCATCGAGCAGCTGGCCGTCGACCCGCGCCCGATCGACCTCGACATCCACGTGATCCCCGCGCGCCAGGACGAGCCCGAACACCTGCACCTCGACACGCGCTTCCTCGTGATCGCGGCCGCAGGCGAGGTCGAGCAGCTGAGCGACGAGTCGCTGGCGCTGCGCTGGTTCACGCTGCGCGAACTCGACACGGTCGAGGCCGACGAGTCGGTGCGGCGGCTGTTCCACCGCGTGCTGACGGCCGATTGAGCACCAGTTCGGCCGCGCGCTCGCGGCGCAGCGCCGTGGTCAGCGCGCCAATCCGAGCTTGATTCGGGACAGCTGGCCTTGTCGCGCGAACGCTGCTGTGGGAGTCGGCGCCGCAGGACAGTCCATGGCCCGCAGGTCCAGCTGTCCCGAATCAAGTTCGGCGCAAGAGCGTGCTGACCCGATCAGCGCTTCGACGAGCGTCGGCACATCCAGGTCGTGCACGAGTGTCTGATCCCACGACGGTTTCGGCGCGCGCGAACGCGCATCAGCGCCAGCCCCAGCTGGGGCCCGCCCAGTCCGGGCCGCAGCCCTGGGCGAGCCATCGGTCGGCACCGGTCGCGAGATCGAGGATCCGCAGGCACGAGCGCCGCTGGATCACGCCGCCGACGATCCAGCCCGGCTGGCTCTCCTCGTCACACGCGGCGTGGTAGACGAGCAGAGAGTCCCCCAGCACTGCAACCCCGGCAGGCCACCACCATGTCGTCTCCAGCGCATGGCCGAGGACGTGTTCGCTGCTCGTCCCCGACTGGAGATCGGTCAAGACGTAGCGCGTGTCCGAGACGCGCGCGAGCACACTCAGGCCCCGACCCGCGGCCATCGGTTGCAGTCCCCAACCGACCGTGCGCGTCGTGTTCGAGTTCGTGTCCAGCACCCGCACGCGCGGCAGCGCCTGCCATCCCAGGCGCGTGGCGAGCGCTCTCAGATCGGGGTGCAGATCCGCCGGCCAGGCTGCGCGATCGAGTTCGGTCCAGTCCCCGTACACGAGCTCGCGCCCTGCCTCGAACCACCCGGGCTGCCCGGCTGACGTGAATTCGTGCCGCGTGGTCTCGGGCGCCTCGAGGCTGATGATCTCGACGCGCCGCATCGTCGGCCCGTGGCCGTTCGCCAACAAGGGAACCCTTGGCCCGGCTTCCCGACCCAGGGCCAGCAGGCCGCCGGTCGGTGCGAGCGCCAGCAACCGCTCTTGCTCCCACGCGCAGATCTTGGGCGATTGGGCCAGCACCCGCCGCACCGCGCTCCCGCGCTGGAGCTGGACGACGACACAGCTCATCGAGGAAGGGTCTTCGACCCTGCAGACAAGCCGCCCCTGGTCATCAGGACCCGTCAAGTCGCGCACGGTTCCACCGGCATCCACCACCGAGACCTCACCGGTCGTCAGATCGTGAAGATCGATCCGGCCGGCTCCGGTCGAAAGGGCCATCGTTCGCTGATGATCCGGGAGCCCGCCGAGTGTCGTTGCGTCCAAGGACGGCCCGAGCACCTGGGGACCCTGGCCCACGACGATCGCTCGCAGCCGCACGAGTGCATAGACCGCGGAGCCAGCAACCAGCAAGGCCAGCACGCAGGCACCGAGGAGCAAGCGGCGTCGAGTCATGGCGATCGTGGGGTGCCAGACCGTACGACCGGTCGCCTCGGATCGACAGTTCGAACAGTTCGAATCGGGGAGCGGCTGCGGTCGGGCGAGCAGGCGAGGCTCGGGTGGCTCAGGCCCGGACTTCGATCCACCTCGGCACGGACTTCCATGAGAGGGCCAAGTTCCACCTGCCGCGCGAACTCAGCAAGTAGAGCCCACCTTCGGACGACGGCGCCCGTTGCGCGGCCCGAACTCGGCCCCATCACGTTTGGGAACCACGGGTGCGCGGGGTTCCTCACCTGTCGGAACCGACGACTTGCATTGCGACGTCGACGACATATCCCGCTCTTGATTCGACCTCAAGCCGAGCATCGTGCTCGAACCCCTCCGGGTCTCTCAGTTCGATTCGGTACTTTCCGGGCTCGCTGACGGCCACGTCGCAGTGCGCGTACTTGAGTGCTGACCGAGCCGTGCCCCTGAACGACACTCCGAGGAACCGACCAGTGCATGGCGGAATGGGCGTGCACGTCAGCGCCTCCCACGTCTCGATGCTGAGAGGCACTTCTGCACCGGACTCGAACACACTGACCCGGATCATGTGCCTGGTCACTGGCTCCAGGAAGACCGTCTCGATCTGCCCATCCCCCCCGACAACGAGTTCACTGGAGTGTTCGGCGTACTCCCTCGTGTGACCGGCCCTAAGGACATACCGGCCCCTGCGGAGCAAGAGTCTGTGGTGTCCTTCGATCGGGACGCCGCGCAGCCATCCACCGTGAGTCTCGGGTGCCGACTCCGACCTCACGGCGATGCCTGCACCGGAGAGGTGAGCGCCAGACTTGGAGTCGACGACGTGGATTCTGACGTCGACCAGGGGCTCGGCGCTGAACCGGAGAACACTGTGCTCTCCGGCACGGACCTCGACTTGCTTCATGTCCAGCCCCGGCTTGAGGACGACCCAGTAGGTTCCCGGCAACAGCCAACCTGCTTCCCACTTGACCACCCGACCTTCACGGGCCTCGTCGGATCGGCACGACGCCAACGACTGAACTCGCCCCGGTGATCGATTCTCGCCGTCCTTCATCAGACACAGTTCCCAAGACCCTGGGGAGTCGTCGAGCGCGCAGTGCACGATCACATCAAGGCTCCCCAGCTCTGACTTCTCTCGTGCGCTGGACACTTCCAGCTCGATTGTCGTCATGGCCCCGGCGAAGACCGAGGTTCTTGTCAATGCGAAGACGTCAGCCCAGGCCACCGGACCATCGCGCTGCAGAGTCACAAGCGCATCGCCGACGGGAAGCCCACTGAACACGTGTACAGACTGGCCAGTGAGGGCTTCTGCGACGAGCAGATTGCCGCCACTTGAATCAACGATGCGGAGCTCCAAGTCGCGGCTCGATGAGACATCGCCTTGAACGACGCAGGTCAGGTCTCCGCCAGGCCGCAGCACGACCCTCCTCGATCCCTCGCAGCCGGACAGCGCCAGCGTCTTCCATGCGTAGCCCTTGGCGCGCACCCAGCCGGACCGGGTCACCCCCATGCAGGGAATCGCAAGGGGAGAGTCTCCGGTAACGAACAGAGTGCCCGATGCCCCGTCGGTCGGGGGCATGAGCAGCGCGCTGCGTGGATCTGCCCCATCCAACATCAAGAGGACTTGGACTCCTTCCAACTGGCGACCGTCCGCTGAGTCGACGACCTCAAGTCGCACTCCATCCAGCAGGTCTGCCACAAGGGCTCGCTCGGCACCCTCTTGGCATTCAAAGGGTGCCGAGCGGACGATGCCTTTCCGATGATCGCGCCGAATCACGACCTCGTGCGGGACGATGAGCGCGTTGGCGGGAGCTCGAATCGACCACCTGTTGTTCGTGATCAGACCGACGCGTCGTTCGCCCGATTGGCTGGAGCCCTCGGAGTACACAAGTTGTCCCTGGCTGACGAGAACGGGTGCTCCGCGAGGGTCGTAGACCTCGAGCGGGCCGGTGACGTCGACCTGTTCGCCGCGTGCTGCAGGGCGGGTTGAAGTCTCGGCACTGCCTTGATCTGCGGGGATGCGTTGCTCGGGGTCTTCCTCGCCTTGGACACCGCCTGCCGGATGGACGCCGCCGCCGCCAGGACCGCTTGAGCTGGGCACGTCGCCTACCGGGCTGGGCGAAGGGGCGATTTGCCACCATGCGATGGCGGCCGCGAGGGCAAGGAAGCCCAGAACGATTGCTAGGGACCGGCCAGGTGAGAACGTCCTCACGCGTGCACTCCCTTTCCTGGTCCTCGATCACGGCACGCTGCTCGAAGGCGGGCGATGGTCCCCATCGCGACCGCAGGATGGTCGACCAGTACAGGATGAAATCTCATCACGGGCCACATCAATCCCGCCGGCCAGTCTACTGACCTAACCTGCGAGTAAGTCTACACCGCCAGCACTTGCAGGTTCGTGCTCGACAGCATGGACCGACAGACCGTCGACCAGTTCCGTCTCCGACCTAGTCCGGCTCGCATTCCGTGCACGTGACCGCGACCTTCCCCTCGTAGGAGGCGTCAGCGCAGTAACCGGGCGGAGTGGGTGAGGGGTAGACATCGACATCGGGATCACCCTCGAAGTACGTGACGGACGGGTTGCAGCTCTCTGGCGTGCATCCTGAATCGATGCAGTAGATGCCGACGCCCGCAGCGACGAGTGCGTCGAGCCCCCTGAGAGCCTCCAAGTAGGCTTCCAGAGGGGTCGCACCACATCCCGTCGCGATCGTGAATTCACTCTCCAGGTTCTCCGAGGTCGCGCCGCACTCTAGGCCGCTGTCCCATGAGACTGGCAACATGGCGAGACCGCAGAACATTGCGAGCGGCAGGACGAGTGTACGCACGGCTCCGATTGGTTGCGCCATTGTGTTGCTCCTTGGAACTCCGGGCCATTCGGCCGCTGGATCGTCGAGGATGTTGACAGTGGGTCGCGAGCACGGACCGCGCCCAACTCACTGCGTACTCGTCGCCCCGCGCATGCGTCAACTGGGTAGGAGTGCTGGTCTCGGCATCGGCACTGCGCGCGTGAAAACAAAAACGTATGCGACCCTCCCAGGCGACTGCCTGTGCGTTGCGCCAGGGAATGCCCACAGCGGCAGCGATGCACGCGTCACCCTGTCCGATCTGGGCAACGAGCACAAGGGATCCATGCACCCCACTTGGGAGCCACAACGCGCCAGCGCGGCCAAACAGTCTCTTGCAGCTTTGCGAAGCCCACACACCTGAGCGGAGGGTCGAGGGTGGTGGTGTAGATCGGACTCACCACAGCCAACGCTCGACGAGGCGCGGCACGACGTCGATCGCTCGGCCGGCGTGGAATTCGTCGCGCGGGTCGAGGTTCTCGGGGGCGTCGAGGCTGTTGACGATCGTCGTCGCGCCGCGGGCGCGGGCGGCGGCGAGGAAGCCGGCGGCGGGGTAGACCTGACCGCTGGTGCCGATCGACAGGAAGTGCGTGCAGCGCGACAGCGCGGTGTCGATCTCGTCGAGGAAGTAGGGCATCTCCTCGAACCACACGATGTCGGGGCGCAGGCGTTCGAAGCGGCAGTCGGGGCAGGGCACGAAGCGCTCGGGGTCGAGGTGTGCGCGGTCCTCGGCGCGCCAGCCGCAGCGTTCGCAGCGCAGGTGGGCCAGGGTGCCGTGCATGTGGAGCGGGGTCGAGCCGGCGCGCTCGTGGAGGTCGTCGACGTTCTGCGTCACCAGCGTGAAGCGGTCGCCGCGCGCGAGGAGCCGGCGCTCGAGTTCGACCAGCGCCTGGTGCGCGGCGTTGGGTTCGACCTGGCCGAGTTGCGCGCGGCGCAGCTGGTAGAAGCGCCACACCAGGGCCGGATCGCGGCGCCAGGCGCGCGGCGTCGCGACGTCCTCGATGCGCTGGCCCTCCCAGAGCCCGCCCGCGCCGCGGAAGGTCGCGAGGCCGGAGTCGGCGGAGATGCCCGAGCCGGTCAGGACGACGAGCGAGGTGCGCTCGGTCATGGCCGTCGTGCCTGGCGCCGCATCGGTGGTGTCCCGGGTCCCGCGCCCCGCGACTCAGGCGTTGGGCTGCGGGATCACGATCGTGTCCGCCTCGCGCGGGTCGCGCCAGGTGCGCGCGGCGTCGAAGGACTGCTGGCCGACCACCACCTGCCGCGTGCGCGCGAACTCGGCGCGGTTGTCGGGGCCGGCGCGCTTGGCGAGCTCGATCCAGCCGAGGTCGGGGATGTCGCGCGCGGCGTCGTGGAAGCCCGGCAGGATCAGCCTGAACGGCCCGCCTTGCGCGGCGCTCAGCGGTTTGCCGTCGAGCGCGTAGAGCACCAGCGCCAGCTGCTCGATCTGGCGGCGGTAGAGCGCGACGCGCAGCGAGCCGTCGCGGCGGCCTGCATTGATGAAAAGGGGGTGCGGCTTGGCGCGCGTCAGCTCGAACAGGCCCGCGAGGCGCACCGCCTGGCCCTTCACCCCCTTGGCGTAGTGGCCGACCTCCGCGATCTGGTGCACCGCCGGCAGGTTGCGCAGGTCGTCGAAGTTCACTTCGCGCTCGTGCTCGAGCTGGCCGCACAGGCGCAAGCCCTCGGGCGAGGACGGACGGAGCGAGGCGACGGAACGCGGACCGAACAGGCTCGACAGCATGGTCAGGACTTCTTCTTGGCGTGCAGGGCCGCGTGCGCGGCGTCGTCGAGCGGGCGCGTGTCGCGCCCGCGCGTCGCGGAGGGTGCGAGGCGCGCGACGTCCTTGACGTGCACGCACTCGTCGGCGTGGCCGGGCACCAGGAGCCGGAAGGGACCGCCCTTGTGCGGCGGCAGCGGTGCGCCGCCGAGTTCGTAGAGCACCAGGGCGCCCGCCAGCTCGCTCAGCGGCAGGCTGACGGCGAAGCCCGGATCGCGCGAGCCGACGTCGAGGAAGCGCGCCTCGCTGGAGATCCCCGCGCGCGCCAGCAGGGCCGCGAGCCGGACCGCGCGCCCGGCCCGCGCGGGGTCGAGGCGCGACACGTCGGGCACCTGGTCCGCCGCGGGCAGCGCCGCCAGCGCCGCGTGGTCCAGGCTCAAGGGGCTCCGGACCAGCCCGCGGATCTCGAGGTGTGCGCTCATGGGTGCGCCGCTCGGACGCGCCGCTAGGATACGCCGCCCCGCGCCGGCACTCCACCGGCGCGCACGCGATGAAATACCTGCGCTTCTGCCTGCTCGGCGTGGTCCTGGTGATGGTGCTCGGCACCGCGCTCGTCGCGCTCTTCACCGAGGACACCTGGCGCGTCGAGCGCTCGATCGTCACGCGCGCCCCGCCCGCCGCGGTCGCCGAGTTCACACGCGACCTCCGGCGCTGGCCGCGCTTCCTGCCCCCCGATGCGGGCGGCGTAACCGTGAGGTACTCGTACGGCGAGACCACCGAGGGACCCGGCGCGCGCATGACGCTCGAGCTCCAGGGTCAGCGCTCCGAACTCGTTCTGCAGGGCCACGATCAGGCGCGCGGCCTGGAGTTCGAAGTCCGCCAGCCGGGCGGCTTCGAGACGATCCACGGCTGGATCACCTGGCAGGCCGAGGGGCCTGGCACGCGCGTGACGCTTGGGGAGTCGTGCGCGATCGGCTGGAATCCGATCCCGCGCCTCTTGCGCGGGCTGGTCGAGGAAGGCTACGCGCAGGAGTTCGAGCGCTCGCTGGCGCGCCTCGCCGCGGCCGTCGACACCCCGTCCCCCGGCGGCTGAGCGCGCGGGACCGCCGCCGGGAAGTTCCTTCCCGCTCCGCCCCGCGCGCCCTCCAGGGCATCAAGCTCCGCGACACCTCCGGCCGAAGGGTGCCGCGGTGGACGAGCCCCGCATCCGGCCTGTAGAGTCCTCCCCCTTCCAGGGCGCCAGCCGCGTGCTAGCACCCTCACCTCCTACGCAGTGAGACCCGTCCAGGCAGCCCCGGACGAGCGAGCGAGCCCCACCGTGCAAGTCACCGTCGAACAGGTCGGACCCTGCCAGGCCAAGGTCCAGTTCACCGTGCCCGGAACCGAGTTCCAGGGCACCCTGCGCCGTGCCCTGCAGAACGCCGGCAAGAACGCCAAGATGAAGGGCTTCCGGCCCGGTCACGTGCCGGTGCAGATCATCGAGAAGCACTACGGCGCGCAGATCCGCAACGAGACCATCGAGCACTTCGTCAAGCAGGCCTTCGAGACCGCCGTCAAGGAGAAGAGCCTCAAGGTCGTCGGCTTCCAGAAGGTCAACCTCGACGAGATCAAGATCCTCGAGGGCGCCGACTTCCAGCACGCCTTCGAGGTCAGCCTGCGGCCCGAGATCGCGCTCGGCCAGTACAAGGCGCTGGTGGTCGAGAGCGAGCTCGAGCCGGTGCTCGAGGTCGAGATCGAGAACGCGATCCAGAACGTCAAGCGCCAGCAGGCCCAACCCGAGCCGGCCGGCGACGACGGCCTGCCGGCCGACGGCCTGGCGCTGGCCAAGGTCGAGTGGCTCTCCGAGGGCGTGGTCGTGCTGACGCGCGAGGGCCTGCGCATCTCGCCCGAGTCGCCGACGCCCGGCACCGACCCGGCGGTCTTCCAGGCCGCCCTGACCGGCGCCAAGGACGGCGAGACGCGCGAGATCGCGATGACCTTCCCGCCCGACTTCGACAAGGAAGGCCTGCGCGGCAAGAACGGCCTGACGCGCATCACCGTCAGCCAGGCCTACAAGCTGGCGCTGCCGAGCGAGGCCGAGCTGTTCAAGCTGCTGGGCGTCAGCGACCAGGCGGCCCTGACCAAGCTCGTGCGCGAGAAGCTGGCCGAGGCCAAGGCGCTGCAGGAGCACGGCCGGGTCGAGAACGTGATCCTCGAGAAGCTGGTCGCCAGCCACGCCTTCGACGTGCCCGAGATGATGGTCTCGGAGCAGGCCAACGCGCGGCTCAACCAGCTGCGCCAGCAGATGCAGCAGGCCGGTGCCGCCGCCGACGTGATCGAGCAGCAGCTCGCGACCCAGGCCGACGCCGCGCGCAAGGCCGCCGAACGCGGCGTGCGCACGCTGTTCCTGCTGCAGTCGATCGGCGAGAAGGAGAACCTGCTCGTCACGCGCGAGGACATGCAGGCCGAGGTGCAGTCGATCGCCCAGCGCAACAACGCCAAGGTCGAGGAAGTGGTCGACTACTACCAGAAGAACAACCTCTTCGATCAGATGGCGATCGAGCTCCTGGAGCGCAAGGTGCGCAAGTTCCTGCGCGAAGCCGCCAAGATCGAAGAGCCCAAGTGACCCGCCCCACGCCCACCGTCAACCCCGATCCGCGACCTCTACTGCGCGGCGACCTGTCCCGGATCACCTGGGGCGGACCGCTGCCCGTCTACCCCGCCAACCCCACCCGAGACCCGAGCATGGCCATCATCCCGTACGTCATCGAGAAGACCGGACGCGGCGAGCGCACCTACGACATCTACTCGCGCCTGCTCGAGGACCGCATCATCTTCATCGGCACGGCGATCGACGACATGGTCGCCAACGCGGTGATGGCGCAGCTGCTCTTCCTGGACAAGACCGGCCGCAACCAGGACATCAAGATGTACATCAACTCGCCGGGCGGCTCCGTCACGGCGGGCCTGGCGATCTACGACACGATGCAGCTGATCGAACCGCCGATCGCCACCTACTGCCTGGGCCAGGCGGCCTCGATGGGCGCCGTGCTGCTGGCCGGCGGCTCGAAGGGCAAGCGTTTCGCCCTGCCCCACTCGCGCGTGATGATCCACCAACCCTGGGGCGGCGCCCAGGGCACGGCCCTCGACATGGAAATCCAGGTCAAGGAGATCATGAAGATGAAGCACTCGCTCGAGGCCATCCTCGCCAAGCACACCGGCAAGGAAGCCAGCGAGATCTCCAAGGCCTGCGACCGCGACAACTTCATGTCGCCGGGCGAGGCCCAGGCCTTCGGCTTGATCGATCACGTCGTCGCGCGCGAGGGCGAGAGCAAGTAGAATCGAGGGGTCATGACCTCCACCCCGGGTCGCGGACGGCACGTCGAACGCTGTACGTTCTGCGAAAAGCGCCGTCATCACGTCGCTTCGCTGATCGCCGGTCCGCCCGGGGTCTACATCTGCAACGAGTGCATCGAGATCTGCAACTCGATCCTCCAGGAAGAGCAGCGCCGCTCGCCCGAGGCCCAGACCGGCGCCGCCGCCGGCACGGCCGCGCCCGCGGGCGCCGCGCGCGGCAGCGGTCCGGGCGCGCGCCGTCCGGCCAGCCTGGGCATCGACAACGGCAAGAAGCTGCCGACCCCGATCGAGATCGCGCGGCGCCTGGACGAGTACGTGATCGGCCAGACGCGCGCCAAGAAGATCCTCTCGGTGGCGGTCTACAACCACTACAACCGCCTGCGCCACCAGGCGCGCAACCCCGCCGCGCACGGCGAGGTCGAGATCGAGAAGTCGAACGTGCTGCTGGTCGGCCCGACCGGCTCGGGCAAGACGCTCCTGGCGCGCACGCTGGCCAAGATCATCGACGTGCCCTTCGCCATGGCCGACGCCACGACGCTGACCGAGGCGGGCTACGTCGGCGAGGACGTCGAGAACATCCTGCTGAAGCTGCTGCAGAACTGCGACTTCGACGTCGAGCGCGCGCAGCAGGGCATCGTCTACATCGACGAGATCGACAAGATCGCGCGCACCACCGGCAACGTCTCGATCACGCGCGACGTGTCGGGCGAAGGCGTGCAGCAGGCGCTGCTCAAGATCCTCGAGGGCACGGTGGCCAACGTGCCGCCGCAGGGCGGGCGCAAGCACCCCGAGCAGGCCTACATCCAGCTCGACACCTCGAACATCCTGTTCGTGTGCGGCGGGACCTTCAGCACGATCGAGGACATCATCGGCCGGCGCGTGGGCCGCGACGTGATCGGCTTCGGCCGCCAGGACGCCGCGCGCGAGCTGGTGGCGGAGGCCTCGAAGAAGCACGGCAGCGTGATCGACGCCAGCCTGCTCGGCCGCTCCGACCGCGTCAGCCGCGACGAGCTGATCAAGGCCCTGGCGCCCAAGGACCTGATCGAGTTCGGCATGATTCCCGAGTTCGTCGGGCGCCTGCCGGTGATCGCCACGCTCGACACGCTCGACAAGGCGGCCCTGGTGCGCATCCTGACCGAGCCGCGCAACGCGCTGGTGCGCCAGTTCCAGATGCTGTTCGAGCTCAACGGCAAGGAGCTCGAGCTGACGCCCGACGCGCTGGCGGCCGTGGCCGAGGTCGCGCTGCAGCGCGAGACCGGCGTGCGCGCGCTGCGCGCGATCATGGAAGACCTGCTGCTCGACCTCTTGTACGAGCTGCCCTCGCGCCGCGACACCACGCGCTTCGTCGTCGACGAGGACGTCGTGCTGCGCAAGAAGGCCCTGGCGCGCGGCCTGATCGCCGAGCCGGACGAGGACCGCGCGGGCGACGACGAGCAGCAGCCGCCGGCGGCGGCGCGCGAGTCGGCCTGAGCGAGCCCGGGTGAGCCGGGGCCGAGCCCCGGCCGGGCCTCGGCCGCGTCAGCCCGCGCGCTGACCCGCGCCGAGCTGCGCCTGCAGCGTCGCGATCAGCTCGTCCGTGTCGATCGGCCGCAGCAGATAGGCCTGGGCGCCCGCCGCGCGCGCCTCGTCGTGGTAGGCCGGCTCGCGGTAGATGTCGCTCATCAGGATCACCGGCAGCTCCTCGGCGGCGTACTGGTGGCGCACCAGCCGGCACACGTCGAAGCCGTGCGGACCGTTGAGCAGCACGTCGAGCAGGATGGCGTCCGGCCGGTGCTCGGCGAGCGCGGTCAGGAGCTCCGTGCCGCTCCCGAACAGCGTCACGCGGAAGCCGCACAGCTCGAGCGCGGTGCTGCGCAGCGCGGGGTTCTCCTGCTGGTCGTGGGCGAAGTAGAGCTCGTGCATGTCAACCTCGGGTCGTGGCGGCGAAGACCTCGTCGAGCGTCGTCTCGCCCTGCGCCGCCTTGGCCAGACCGTCCTGGCGCAGGCTGAGCGTGCCCTGAGCGCGCGCCAGCTCGCGCAGCCGCGCGGTCGGCGCGCACTGGCGCACCGCGTCCCACAGCGCCTCGCCCAGCGCCAGCACCTCGAACAGCGCGAGGCGGCCCTGGAAGCCGGTCAGCGAGCAGCGCTCGCAGCCGACCGGCTCGAAGCAGCGGAACGAGGCGGCCTCGAGGCCCAGGCGCAGCGCGTGCTCGGCGCTCGGCCGCGCCTCGCGCCGGCAGCCCGGGCACAGCCGGCGCACCAGCCGCTGCGCCACCACGCCGCGCAGCCCGTCGGCCAACAGGTAGGGCTCGAGGCCGAGGTCGACCAGGCGCGTCAGCGCCTCGACGCCGCCGTGGCCGTGCAGCGTGGTCAGCACCAGCTTGCCCGCCAGCGCCGCCTGCAGCGCCAACTCGCCCGGCCCGCGCTCGCGCAGCTCGCCGATCAACAGCACGTCCGGATCCTGGTGCAGCACCGAGCGCAGCGCGCGCTCGTAGTCCAAGCCCAGGCGCGGGTTGAGGTTCAACTGCAGCGCGCCCTCGAGCTGGTCCTCGACCGGGTCCTCGACGGTCACCAACTTGTGGCGCCTCGCGTCGAAGCGCCGCAGCAGCGCATACAAGGTGCTCGTGCGGCCGTGCCCCATCGGGCCGGCGGCGACCACCAGCCCGCCCGCGGCGGTCAGCTCGACGAGCTCCGCGCGCTGGCGCGCGTCGAGCGGCAGGTCGTCGAACTCGACGCGTCGCCGGGCGCGGTCGAGCAGGCGCACCACGGCGCTCTCGCCGTGCAGCAGCGGGCTGGTCGCCACCAGGAGGTCGAGGCGCTGGCCGCGCACTTCCGCCTGCGTGCGGCCCTCCTGCGGCATCTGGCACAGCGCCGGGTCGAGCCCGGCCAGGAGCTTCAGGCGCGCCAGCACGGCGCCGCTCCAGGCGCGCGGCGCGGACGGGCCGTCGCGCAGGGTGCCCTCGACGCGCAGGCGCACGCGCAGGCCCTCGCGGTGCGGCTCGACGTGCACGTCGCTGGCGCGCGCGTCCACCGCGCCCTCGAGCAGCGACTTGACGAAGTCCGCCGCCGCGGCATCGAGCGCTTCGCGCTGGGCCTCCTGCTCGCTCGCCAGCTCCAGCGCCTGGGCGGTCGCGGCGCTGCGCGTCCCGGCCGGCGGCGCCGCGCTGCGCGCGCGGCCGAAGACGTGGTCGAGGCAGGCGCGGATGCGGTCCGGCTCGGCGTGCACGGCGAAGACCGGCGCGTTGAGCGCCGCGCCGATGGCCTCGATGTGGTAGGTCTCGCTGGGATCCTCGATCGCCAGCGTCACGATGCCGGCGATGCGGTTGATCGCGATCGCCTGGAAGCGGCGCGAGGCGTCCTGGCCGAGCTCGTGCGCCACCTGCGTGTCGACGATCTCGTGCGTCAGCTGGATGCAGTGCACCGCGCCCTGCGAGCGCAGCGCCTCCGCCAGGTCGGCCTGGCTGACGAGGTGCAGCTCGACCAGCGCCTGGCCGAGCTTCACCCCGCGCTCGTGCTTGAACGCCAGCGCGGCGTCGAGCTCGGCTTGCGAGATGCGGCCCATGCGGACCAACAGTTCGCCCAGCGGCAGGCGCCGGGATCCAAGGCTGTGCGGGGGCTTCACGGGGACGGGCGGGGGCTGCGCCCGGCTGGCTATCGGCCGGGCGCGGGCCGCCGATTGAGGTCGCGCGCCGCCGGTCCGTGCGCGGAAGTCCTTTCCGACGGCTGCGGGCGGCCGGAACGCCGGCTTGCATCGCGGGCGGGCCTCGGTGAACCTGCCTGCGGTCCCCCGCCCCCACTCACGAGGTCCGACATGATCCGCTCACCCCTGTTGCTGGCCGGCGCCCTGCTGGCCTCCCTGGCCCTGGGCCTGTCCTTCGTCCGTCCGGTGGCGCAAGCGCCCAAGGACAAGCCCGCCAAGCCGGCCGCCACCTGGACCATCGACAGCGTGCACTCGACCGTCCTGTTCCGCATCCGCCACGCGCAGTGCTCCTGGTCCTACGGCCGCTTCGCGGACTTCAAGGGCACGCTGACCTACGACGAGGCGCACCCCGAGAAGTCGAGCGTCTCGGTCGACATCAAGGTCGCCAGCATCGACAGCTTCAACAAGGACCGCGACGAGCACCTGCGCAGCGCCGACTTCTTCGACGTGGCCCAGTTCCCCGACGCGCGCTTCCTGAGCAAGAAGGTCGCGGCCAGCATGTCCGGCCTGACGATCACCGGCGACCTGACGCTGCACGGCGTGACGAAGGAGTTCACCGTCGAGGCCGAGGTCGTCGGCAGCGGCCAGGGCATGAAGGGCGAGGCGCTCTTGGGCTTCCACGCCACGGGCAAGCTCAAGCGCAGCGACTTCGGCATCAAGGCCTACCCCGAGGCGCTGGGCGACGAGGTCTCGCTG